>OIWT01001767.1_pt1 | contig 24431 bp, 20 predicted proteins | sample 1587701 | NCBI WGS metagenome assembly OIWT01 (sample SAMEA3888904, study PRJEB22519) | human gut metagenome | biome: human gut; feature: human-associated habitat; material: faeces | place: Denmark | collected 2009
GGCGGGCGCACCCTCAATTCGACTGGTGGGCTGCGCAACCCACTAACCCATTACCGGCAGGTCCGCGCGCGGGTGGTGGAGGCGGTGGACCTCCCCGAAGCGCGCACGGTCGACGTGCGTGTAGATCTGCGTCGTCGCGATCGACGCATGGCCGAGCAGGTCCTGGATCGCGCGGATGTCGGCCCCGTGCGCGAGCATGTGCGTGGCGAAGCAGTGGCGCAGCACGTGGGGGGAGACGGCGTCGGCGGCGATCCCCGCCGCCGCCGCGCGTTCGCGCAGCAGCTTGAAGATCCCCATCCGCGTGAACGGGCGCCCCAGGCGCGTCACGAAGAGGTGCCCCTCCGCGGCGTTCCCCTTCGTGAACGTGTCGCGGGCGGAGGAGAGGTAGCGCTGCACGGCGCGTCCGCACGCGCCGCCCATCGGCACGAGGCGTTCCTTCGCGCCCTTCCCCCGGCACCGCACCACGTCCGCATCCGCGATGAAATCGCGCACCTCCAGCGCGCAGAGCTCGCTCACGCGCAGCCCGCAGCCGTAGAGCATTTCGAGGATCGCCCGGTCGCGGAGGTCGCGCGGCGACGTGCCCGAAACGCCCGTCACGAGCCGCCGCACCGTCTCCTCGTCGAGGACGCGCGGGAGGACGAGGGCCTGCTTCGGCGCCTCCAACCCCTCCGCCGGATCGCATGCAAGCGCCCCCTCCTCCCGCAGGTGGCGCAGGAACGCATGCACGGCGATGAACGCCCGCGCGCGCGTCGAGGCGCGCTTCCGCTGCGCGTACAGCCTCTCCAGGTAGGCAACGACATCCGCGCGCGCGATGGCCTGCGGCGTCGTGCATCCGCGCGCCGCGAGGAACGCCGCAAAGGCGCGCGCGTCGCGTCCGTAGGCCTCCAGCGTCTTGGGCGAAAGCCCCCGTTCCAGCGCAATCCACGCCCGGAACGACGCCAGAGCCTCCCCGAACGCCGCCATGCCGACGCCCTTCCGCCCCTACTTCTTCTTCGGCGTCGCGCCGATGGACTCGGGCGTCACGCCGTTCGCCGTGAACCCCGCGCCGGCGATCGCCATCTCGATGTTCTTCTTGGCGATCTGCATCGAATCGTACCGCAGCGTGAGGCGGCGTGCCGCCGCGTCGAACTTGATCGTCGACTTGTCCACCCCCGCATAGCGGTCGAGGGAGGCCTTCAGGGCGGGAAGGTCGGCCTCCGTCGCCTGGGGGACGTCAACGGCGAAACTCCGCACATCCGTGCGGCGGCAGCCCGCCAGGGCCAGGATCAGCGAACATGCAACGAGAAAAGTCTTCATTTTGAACTCCGGGCGACAGTATAGCATAAAAAATCCGCTCCAGGAAATGGGGAGGTCCTGGAGCGGCATGGACAGTTGGTTGGCTTTGTCCACTTGGGAGTAGGGGAACCATCCAACGGAATCTACAGGAAATCCGAAAAAAGTTTTCAGCGGTTGAAGCCCCGCGCGTTCATGGTTGCTTCCTTTCCGTTCCCGCTTCGCCCACCGGGGCCTTCAACGACTTCAACGCCTCCGCCAGCGCCGCATCGACCGCGCTGGAGAACGCCCGCGCGTAATCCCCCTCCGCCGCATCCGCCTCGCCGGCCCCCGCGCCCTGCAGGGCGACGGTGCGCGGGCCGCGACCGGCCTTGACGACGTCAAGCGCAAGGGCTGCGCGGGCACGGCGCCGGCCGTCCGTGCGGCAGTCGAGCGAAAGGTCCGTCACCTGCACCTCCACCTGCGCGTCGGCCCACGCGGCGCTGGACGGATTGACGACGCTGCCGAAGCGGCCGTCCGCGCCGATCCGGTTCCGCACGGGCGCGCGCAGCAGCGCCGCCGGGGAGGCGGCGAAGACGTTGTAGTGGTCGAACGCGACGGATCCGTCCGCCCGCCGCACCACGAACGGCGTCTTGTCGTAGGGCGCGTCCACGGACACGGCCCCCACGCGCGTCGTCGTGAACGCGGCCTTTCCCGCGCCCTCCAGGACCCCGGCCGCCGGCGCGGAAGGGGCGGCGTCGAGCGTCCACGCCTTCGCCGCCGGGGCATCCGACGAGAGACACCCCGCACACCAGCAGGCCAGAAGGGAAACCACGACCGACAGTCCTCTCACCGCGTCACCCCCTTCCCTAGCGCCCGATCTCCAGGCGGGACGCGCACTTCTCCGGCAGCCCCGCCAGGCGGTTGCGCGCCATCGCCGCCTGCACGTCGTACGCCACGCGGCGGAAACGGATCTGGCGCGCCGCCATGTCGTAGACCACGTAGGAAGCGCGCGGGTCGCCGTCGCGCGGCTGCCCGACGGACCCCACGTTGATGAAGAGGCGCTGCCCCAGTTCGAGCGTGAAGTCGCGCGGCTGGTAGTGGACCACGCCCCCCGGCTCGTTCGAGTAGATGATCGGCACGTGCGTGTGCCCGTGGAAGCAGAGCGGCGTGTACTGGTAGCTGAAGTTCGCCTCGGCCTGCTGGTTCTCGAACACATAGCCCCAGTGGTCGGGCTTGTCGAGCGTCGCGTGGACGAGCATGAAGCCCATCACGGGCTTCTGGAGCGGCAGGTCGTGGAGCCACTGGACGTCGTCCGCCGCCAGCTGGCTGCGCGTCCACTCCACCACCTGGGCCGCGCTCGGGTGGAAGTCGGCCAGGTTCGTCCCGGGGTCGGAGACGTAGTGGTCGTGGTTCCCCCGCACGCAGGGGCACCCGAGCTCGTCGCGCACGGCGCGGATGCATGCGGCGGGTGCCGCGTTGTAGCCCACGACGTCGCCCACGCAGACGAAATGGGTAACGCCCTGCGCGCGCGCGTCGTCCAACACGGCGTTCAGGGCGTCGATATTCGCATGGATGTCACCGAGAACCGCGTAGACTCGACCCATTCAACCTCGCTCTCACCCCAAGTTAGATAAAGATTACGCCTTCAACACCACCGCCGCGGCAACCTGAAGATCCTCAACCGTCGTGATCTTCAGGTTCGGCTTTTCGGATTCGAAGATCTTCACCGGCTCGCCCAGCAGCTCCACGGCGGACGCGTCGTCCGTCACGTCCTTCTTCTGCTCCGCCACGGCCGCGTAGGCCTGCTTCAGGAGCCGCACGTCGAACGCCTGCGGCGTCTGCACGGCCCAGAGCTTCGCGCGGTCCTCCGTGCGCGTCACGGTCGTGCCCTTCTCGACGAACTTCACCGTGTCCCAGATATGGCACCCCACCACCGCCGCGCCGGCGCGGCGGGCGAGCTTGACGACCTCGGAAATCGTCTCGGGCCGCACGCAGGGCCGCGCCCCGTCGTGGACGACCACGAAGCGCGTATCGACGTCCAGCTCCTTCAGGCCGTTCATCACCGAATCCTGGCGCTTCGCGCCCCCGGCCACGACCGCCCGCACCTTCGAGATGCCGAACATCCGCACCACGGCCTTCGCGGCGATGAGCTGGTCCTTGCGCACGACGAGGACGATCTGGTCGACATCCGCGCAGCGCTCGAAGGCAAGGAGGCTCCAGGCCACCACGGGCTTTGGCCCAAGGTTGAGAAACGCCTTGTCGGTGCCCGCGCCCATGCGCTCGCTCTTTCCTGCCGCCACGATAATCGCCGTAACCATGTCTGACTCCCTCTCTGTCTTCAAAAGAAAATAACTCGCAAGTGCTTGCCAGTATAGCAAAAAGAACGCGCAGCGTCCAGTCTGCGGACGGCCTTTCGCGCTATCTCTGCCGCCAGAAGAGGCGGCATCCGATGGCGAAGAAGATGAGATCCGGCAGCACGGCCGCCGGGATGGGCGGCACCCACCCCTTCTTCGCGAAGACCATGCCGCAGATCGTCATGCCGTAGAAGGCGAAGAACATGCCGAGCGCCCCCACGATGCCCTTGAAGACGCTCTGCCGCCCGCTCGCGATGCCGGCGGGGATCGCGAAGAGCGTGATGACGAGGCAGGCAAGCGGCGCGACGATCTGCGCCGCGAGGTCGTAGACGAGGCCCCGGCGCGTCTCGGCCGTGAGGGCCGGGTGCATCTTGAGGTAGTGGAGGCGGTCCAGCGTGGAGCAGAAGGCGGGGTCGCGGTTCTGCAGCAGGAAGTCCCGGGGCTTCTCGTCGAACTCGACGAAGGGCCGCAGGGAGAGCTTGTCGAGTTCGGGGGTGGGCGACACCATCTCGGCCCCCAGCTCCGTGTAGTAGACGATCTCCGGATTCATCAGGTACCACACGCCGTCCAGGCACTCGGCGCGGGGCGAGTTGATCGTCATCTTGCGTCCGCCGCCCGGATAGTTGACGGAGACGGAGACGTCCTCCAGGATCGACGCCTCCTCGTTCACGAGCAGCCCCACGCGCCAGGTCCGGCTCTTCGCCGCGTTGTGGAAGACGATGTCGTCCGCCTTCTCCATGTCCTCCTCCTTGAAGCGGTGCGCCTTGTAGAGCTTCGCCCACTGCCCGTAGCGCGGCACGTAGACCTCGTTCACCCAGCCGACGAGCAGCGCCATGAGCGTCGCCACCGCGAGGAGCGGCTTGACGATCGTGAAGAAGCCGATGCCGCTCGCCCGCATCGCGATGATCTCGGAGTGGCGGCAGAAGTTCCACATCGTGTAGAGCGTCGCCAGCATCAGGCACGCCGGCGCCATCCACTCGAAGTAGGGCGCGAGGTAGCCCGCGAGGTACGTGCAGGCCTTGAGGAAGCCGGGGCGGGCCGAAACCAGCCGGCTAAACGAGCCGAAGAGCTCGAAGAGAAGGTAGATCGAGACGAACCCCGTCAGGCAGTAGAAGAGGGGCACGCAGAACTCGCGGAGGACGTAGCGGGTGAGGATCTTCATTTAGCGGGCAAGCCAGCCTCCATCGCATGCATACATGAAACCGGTCACGTAGTCGCTCGCCGGCGCGGCGAGGAACACGCACAGGCCCTTCAGGTCGTCCGGCGTGCCCCAGCGTCCGGCGGGGATGCGGTCGAGGATCGCCTTGTTGCGCTTCTTGTCCGCGCGGATGGGCGCCGTGTTCGCCGTCGCGATGTAGCCGGGCGCGATCGCGTTCACGCAGATGCCGTACTTGCTCAGCTCGTTCGCCATGAGCATCGTGAGGGACTTGATGCCGCCCTTCGTCGCCGCGTAGCCGGGGATCAGGATGCCGCCCTGGTAGGAGAGCATCGAGCCGATGTTGATGATCTTGCCGCCCTGGCCCTGCTTCACCATCTGCCGCGCCACCGCCTGCGAGAGGAAGAACGGCGTGGAGAGGTTGATGGAAATGACGTCGTTCCAGTTCTTCGCGCTGTGTTCCAGGAACGGCTCGCGGCGGATGATGCCCGCGTTGTTCACGAGGATGTCCACGCGCCCGAGCGCCTTCACCACCTTCGCGACGATCTTCGGCGCCTCCTTTTCGCCCTTCGCGAGGTCGGCCTTGATGCCGATTGCCCGGCGGCCGAGCGCCTTGACCGCGTCCAGCGTCTCGTCCATCGGGATAACGTCGACGACCGCAATGTCCGCCCCCGCCTCCGCGAGCCCCAGCGCATACGCCTGCCCGATGCCGCGCCCCGCGCCCGTCACGACCGCGACCTTTCCGTCCAGCTTGAATTGATCGAGAACCATCGTCTGCCTCCTGTCTCGTTGTCGCCCCCATTGGGGACTTTAAGTGGTTAAGTAGTTAAGTAGTTAAGTGGTTGAGTGGTTGAGTCGTTGAGTGGTTAAGTGGTTAAGAGGTTGAGTGGTTGAGTAGTTAAGTGGTTGAGTGGTTGAGTCGTTGAGTGGTTGAGTGGTTAAATGGAAGCCTGAAAGAACTTAAAGCCCCGAAGGGGCGACTTAACTACTTAAAAGCGAAGCGACTTAACTAAAGCCCCGAAGGGGCGACTTAACTACCTCAGCGTTTCGACGGCGATGCCGTCCATGTCGTCGAACTCCTGGTTCTCGCCGCCCATCGCCCAGCAGAAGGTGTAGGCCTTCGTGCCCACGCCGGAGTGGATGGACCACATCGGCGAGACGACGACGTCGTGGTCGTGGACCGCGAGGTGGCGCGTCTCGTCGCCCGGCCCCATGAAGTGGAACACGCACTGCCCCGGCTCGATGCCGAAGTACATGTAGATCTCCGTGCGGCGCTCGTGCGTGTGCGCGGGCATCGTGTTCCAGTTGCTGCCCGGCTCCAGTTCCGTGTAGCCCATCACGAGCTGGCAGCTGTCGCAGCGGCCCGGCAGGATGAACTGGTGGATCGTGCGGAGGTTGCAGTCCTCCTTCGTGCCGCAGCGGCGGTGGTTCGCGTCCTCGAAGCGGATGAGCTTCGTGGGGAACGCCCGGTGCGCCGGGTAGCTCACGAGGTAGAAGACCGCCGGCGTCCCGGCGTTTTCGGACGCAAACACAATCTCCTTCGTGCCGCGCCCCACGTAGAGGACTTCGCGCGGCCGGAGCGCGTACGCCGTGCCGTCGCACGTCACCGTGCCCGCGCCCCCCACGTTGAGGACGCCGAGTTCGCGCCGCGCGCAGAAGAAGTCGCTCGCGAGCTCCTTCCCCGCCGGCATCGCGAGCGGCGCCGCCGTCGGCACCGCGAAGCCCGCGATGCCCCGCTCGACCTCGCAGTACATGAGCTTGACCTTGCCCGCCTCGCAGAGCGCGGTGTTCAGGAACGCCGCGCGCAGCTCCTCCGTCGTCATGCGCCGGTATTCGTTCCGGCCAACCGTGTAACGTACGTCCATGCTGAACTCCTTTGTGAAAACCGTGCCAGTATACCAAAAAAACGACATGCGGGGACGCACGGCACGGCGTGTCCGCCGTGGGACGGGCCTGCGCGCCCCCCTTCGGGGTCAGCGGATCAGGGAGAGGAACTCCTGGCGCACCTTCTCGTCCGAACGGAAGCTGCCGAGCATCGCGCTCGTCACCATCTCGGAATTCTGCTTCTCCACGCCGCGCATCATCATGCAGAGGTGGCGGCACTTGAAGACGACGCCCACGCCCTCGGCCTTCGCCGCGTCCTGGATGGCCTCGGCGACCTGTTCCGTGAGGCGTTCCTGGATCTGGAGCCGCCGCGCGAAGCAGTCCACGATGCGCGCGATCTTCGAGACGCCCAGCACCTTGCTCTTCGCGATGTACCCCACCGCGCAGCTGCCGTAGAACGGCAGCATGTGGTGTTCGCACAGCGAGTAGACCTCGATGTTCCGCAGCACGATCATGTGGTTCGCGCCCGCGTCGAAGACGGCGTTGTTCAGGACGCCGCGCGGCGTCTGGCGGTAGCCGCGCGTGAGGAACGCAAGCGACTTGGCGACGCGCTCCGGCGTCTTCAGGAGGCCGTCGCGCCGCGGATCCTCGCCCAGTTCGACCAGCAGCTGCCGCACCAGCTCGGCAATCCGCTTCTCGTTCGGTTCATTCGTCTTCTTACCCATGGCAGGATAGTTTACCACATCGTCAGCGATAGAGGAACTGCGCCGTCGCCGTGCAGGCGCGGTCGGCGCGCACGCGCACCCAGTAGGCGGAGAACGCCGCCGGGAACTCGACCGTGCGCGTCTCGCCCGCCTTGACGGGATGCGCGCCGGCGGCGACCCAGGTGCCGCAGCCGTCGATGTCCGCCTCCAGCGTCACCGTCGTGCCCGCGCTCGCCCACAGGACGAGCGCCTTGCGGTCGAAGCCGTTCATCAGGTACGGGTCGCTCGGCACGCCCGCCTTGACGGCCGTCTCCTTCCACGGGCCGCCCACGCCGACCGGCTTGCCGAGGCCCCACAGGTCGTCCGCCACGCCGATCTTCAGCGCGCCGCCGGCCTCCTTCAGGACGAGGCAGCCCTTCCAGGTGTCGTAGTCGACGATGCGCCGGGGCGTCGCCGCGACGGGGTGGACGTACCGGAAGCCGCCCGCGTTGTCCGCCGGCAGTTCGTAGAAGATCTCGCCCACGTGCAGGAGGTCGCGCTCGGTCGAGACCTCGCGGCAGAGCCGCCCGCCCGACGCCACGCTCGTCGCCGTCCGGCGCGGCAGACGCCGCCGCACGCCGTTGTCCACGTAGACGAGCGAGGCCGCGTCCGCCGTGACGAGCCCTTCGGGAACCGGCGCGTCATTCTCGAAGACCGACGCCGCCTCCTTCGGCGCGGACGCCGTGAACGGCTCCGGCGGCGTCGCGCGTTCGCCCGTCATGTGGAAGACCGCGAAGGCGTTCGTCGCGGCGGCCCCGGCGACGAGGCGCACCCACTCGCCGTTCGGGGCGGACGCGAGGTCGTGCCCGCCCGGCGCGAGCGTCTTCCACACCGTCCACACGCCGTCGCCCGCCTTGTCCACCTGCACCTCCGCCGGGACGGTCAGCCACAGCCACGCGCGGTCGTAGCCCGCGAAGAGGAACGGATCGCTCACCTGGCCGGCCGCCACGGCGTCGCCGCTCCACACGGCGCCCCGCCCCTCGCGCGGACCGAGCGCGTCCAGCCGCGCGGGCTCCACGAACCAGAGGTTGCTTTCGCTCTGCCGCGCCTTCGGGCGCTTCCCCTTCAGGGGCCGCACGTTGAGGAACTCGCTCTTCGCGTGGTCGTCGCACCCGAAGACGACGCGGTCGCCCCAGCGGCAGAAGTCGCCGATCACCTTCAGGTAGGTCGAGCGCGGGCGCACGCCCGCCGCGCGGCCCGGCGCGAAGGCGGCGGGGAACTTCCAGAACGTGCCGTGCATCGTCGCGAGGAAGTCGTCGCCCGCGCCGATCTCGCGGATGCGCGGCCACTCCGTGTTCCAGCCGTGCGCGCCGTCGTAGCTGTGCGAGCCCTTCGGCAGGCGGTAGTCGTGCCACGTCGCGCCGTCCGCCGTCGTCGTGAGGATCACGCTGCGGTGGTCCCAGCCGAGCGCCCAGATCGCGTTCGTGCCCGGATGCTCGTTGCCGTAGATGCCGTCGCGGGTCGTGATCTCGGTGATCTGGTTCGTGCGGATCAGCTCCCAGTTCGTCATGCCCGGCTTCCAGAACGCGAGGCAGCCCGAGGGCGTGCGCGGGTCGTTCATCGCCGCCGGGGAGCACATGCCGTTGTTCGCGTAGAACACCTTGCCGAACCCGCTGCACGTGCCCTTGCCGTGGTAGCCGAAGAGCGTCGACGCCTCGGCCTCGTTCCAGCCGGGCGGCGGCGTGCGGTTCCATTTCCTGAAGTACGCCTCGAACGCCGCGCGGTTGTGCCCGTCGCGGATGCGCGTGTAGGTCTTCGAGGGGTCCGTCATGTCCAGCTCGTAGAGGGCCTCCTCCATGTCCGTCACGTAGACCTTGCGCGCGGGATCCTCCAGGTGGCGCGCGGCGCCCGTGAGGCGCCCCGGCATGCGGCTGATCCACACGGTCTCGACCTGGCCGTTCGACGAGACGAGGTACTGTCCGATGAGGAGCTTCCCGGTCTCGCGGTGGATCAGGCGCTCGGCGTGCGTGCCGCCGACCGACTCCGGACGGATCACGCGCGTCAGGTCGGGCTTGATCTGGTAGAGCCGGTCGCTCGACCCGACGGGGCAGTGCGGCCCGTACGTGACGACCCACAGGCTTCCCGCCCACGGCACCACCGCCCCCGTTCCGCACTCCCCCTCGTCGTTCACCATCGCGAGGTGCGGGTAGACGCCCGACACGCACAGCGGCTCCGCCGCGCCCGCGCCCCATGCCCCCGCCAGCGCGCACGCGCACCACAACGGAATCAGTTTCTTCTTCATCTCACTTCTCCTCCAGAAAAGCCCGCAGCGCCTGCGCGAGGGCGCGCCCCCGCCAGGATGAGACCCGGCAGGACCCATCCCCTTGACGGTCTGTTCCAGTTCATTTCCTTCTCTCTTTCAGCGGAAAACATGGTGTTTTCAAATCAGTTTGAGAGATATTAACAAATCGGATGTACCAAATCAACCGAAAAACGGGCTTGAGATTGCTCCATTGTTCCCCGAACAATTTCAAGGGAGATCGAGGGTCGAAGAAGATAGATGGAACAGCCGCCAGGTCGCCCAGCCGCCGGAAAGGTTGTACACCTTGAAGCCGTTCTGCTTGAGGATGCGCTCGGCGAGGTAACCGCGCAGCCCCACCGCGCAGCACGTCACGTAGGTCTTCGCCCGGTCGAGTTCGTTCAGCCTCGCCCGCAGGCTCCCGAGCGGGATGTTGATCGCGCCGGGAACCGCCCCCATCTCGTGTTCGGACGGTTCGCGCACGTCGATGATCTGCGCGTCCGCCGGGATCGTGTCCGGCGCGACGACGTCGCTCTTGCCGGTGAGGACGTTCTCCGCGACGAAGCCGAGGAAGTTCACCGGATCCTTCGCCGAGCTGTACGGCGGCGCGTAGGCGAGTTCGAGTTCGCCGAGCTGCGGGGCCTTGAGCCTCACGCGCATCGCCTCGGCGATCGTGTCGATCCGCTTGTCGACGCCTTTCGCGCCGACGATCTGCGCCCCGTAGATCGTGCCGTCCGCGCCGAAGAGGAGCTTCATGTTGAGCCGCGCCGCGCCGGGATAGTAGCCCGCGCCGGACGACGGATGGATGTAGATCTTCCGGTAGTCGCGATTCTCGGCCTTGAGCCGTGCCTCGGTCCATCCGACACCCGCCGCGGTCAACTCGCCGACCTTGACGACGTTCGCCCCAAAGGTACCCCGGTAGACGCTCGCGCCTCCGGCCATGTTGTCCGCGGCGATGCGGCCCTGCTTGTTGGCCGGTCCCGCCAGCGCGATTGCCGTCTTGCCGCCGAACACGAGATCGCGCACCTCGATCACGTCGCCCGCGGCGAAGATGTCCGGATCGCTCGTGTGGAGTCCTTCGTCGACGACGATGTGCCCGCGCGGGCCGATCTCGAGCCCGGCGGACTTGGCGAGTTCGGCGCGCGGACGGACCCCGGTCGAAACCACGGCGAGATCGACGGCGAGGCGTGTGCCATCGTCCAGCACCGCCTCCACGCCGTCCGGCTTCTCCACGAAATCGGAGACGACGCATCCGAACCGGAGGTCGATCCCCGCGCCGCGGAGTTCGTCCGCCAGCGGCTCGGCCATCTCGGCGTCCATCGTCGGCAGGACGTGTCCGCCGCGCTGGACGACGGTGACGGCGAGACCGCGATGACGCAGGTTTTCGGCGAGTTCGAGGCCGACGAACCCCGCCCCGACCACGAGGACGCGCTTCGCCGCCCCGAGCTTCGCCATGACGCGGTCCATGTCGGCGAGCGTCCAGAGGTGCGCCACGTGCGGATGCGTCGCGTCCGTGTAGGCGTCGCCGACGGGCGTCGCGCCGGTCGCGATCAGCAGCTTGTCGTAGGCGAGGCGCGAGACCCCGTCCGCCGTGCGGATCTCGACGTCCTTCTTCGCGCGGTCGATCGCGGTCGCCTCGCAGTTCGTGCGGACGTCGACGTTGAACCAGGAGGCGAACTTGGCGGGCGGCATCACCGAGAGCCGCGCGCGGGCGGCGATCACGCCGCCGACGTGGTACGGAAGCCCGCAGTTCGCATAGGAGATCTCGCTTCCCTTCTCGAGAAGGACGATCTCCGCCTGTTCGTCGAGCCGCCGCAGCCGTGCCGCAGCGCTCGCCCCCGCAGCCACGCCGCCGATGATGACGTATTTCATGCCTTGCCCTCCTGTGTTCCGGATTCGGGAATCACCTGCCGCAATGTCCACCGCAGCGATTCAGCACGCTCCGGATCTTCTTTTCGCCTCGACGCACCTGAGAAAGCTGCGTACGCAGCTGCATTTCAGCCGGTAGAAGACTTCCTTGCCGCGCTTGTCGGCCTCGACCACACCGGCGACCTTGAGTCCCGAAAGATGCTGGGAGACAGTTGAAAAATCGAGATCGACGCGATCGACGAACTCATGAACGCACTTCTCGCCGTCCATCAGCTGCGCAGCAATCCACATGCGCACCGGATGCCCGAGCGCCTTGAACCTCTTCGCGGGAGTCTCCCACATCTTTCGATCGAATTTTTCCACCGATTTTTCCTTTCGTTATTTTGTAATATATCAAAATGACATGACGTCTGTCAATGCCCCCTTCAGGGGTTCCGTGGACTTCAGTTCCATGCGGCCTAATATTCCACGAGGGGCAATCGCCCCGTTTGACGAAATGAGTGGCTGTAAAATATTTTTCCGCACCATAATCTCATCAATGGGCCTACAGGACAGAACGTGGGATTTCACTGCGGAACACGGCATTTCCAGTCCTCTTCTCGAAAACGGTCGCATCGCTCATCCATTCCATCGCTCTATCCAAGGCCCACTTCGTGGTATAATCTTCCCCATGTTTCTTCCCACCACCAAGGAGGAGATGCGCGCGCGCGGCTGGGACGCGGCCGACGTCATCCTCGTCTCGGGCGACGCCTACGTCGACTCCCCCTACTCCGGCGTCGCCGTCATCGGACAGGTCCTCGTGCGCCACGGTTTCCGCGTCGCCCTCCTCTCGCAGCCCGACGTCCACGACCCGCACGCCTTCCGCGCGCTCGGCGAGCCCCTGCTCTTCTGGGGCGTTTCCGCCGGCTGCGTCGACTCGATGGTGGCGAACTACACGGCCACCGGCAAGCGCCGCCACCAGGACGACTTCACCCCCGGCGGCGCGAACACCCGCCGCCCCGACCGCGCCACCATCGCCTACGCGAACGCCATCCGCGCCGCCTTCAAGCCATCGAAGCCCATCGTCCTCGGCGGCATCGAAGCCTCCCTCCGCCGCGTCGCGCACTACGACTTCTGGAGCGACAAGGTGCGCCGCCCCGTGATCTGCGACGCGAAGGCGGACGTCCTTTGCTACGGCATGGGCGAGCGCGCGATGGTCCAGCTCGCCGAGGCCTTCCGCGACGGCACCAACTGGCGCGGCATCCGGGGCATCTGCCACCTCGCGAACGACGAACGCCGCCGCGCCCTGCCGGAGGCCGTCGAACTGCCCTCCTTCGCCGAGGTCGCGGCGAAGACGGACGCCGGCCGCCGCGCGTTCCTGCGGGCGCACACCCTCTTCGCGGCGAACCAGGACGCCGTCACCGCCCGCACGCTCGTCCAGCGGGTCGACCTGCGCTGGCTCGTCCACAACCCGCCCGCGCCGCCGCTCGAACCGGACGAACTCGACGCCGTCCACGACATCCCCTTCATGCTCGACGCCCCGCCCTCCATCCGCGCGCAGGGCCCCATCCGCGCCCTCGACACGATCCGCTTCTCGGTGACGACCCACCGCGGCTGCTACGGGAACTGCCGCTTCTGCGCGATCACGGTCCACCAGGGCCGCCGCGTGGTGAGCCGCAGCGCGCGCTCGATCCTCGCCGAGGTCGCGCGTTTCGCGGAGCATCCGAAGTTCCGTGGCACCGTCGCCGACGTCGGCGGACCGACCGCGAACATGTACGGCTTCGACTGCCCGCGCAAGAAGTCCGCCGGCGCCTGCGCCGACCGCGACTGCCTCTTCCCCTCCTGCTGCCCCGCGCTGAAGCCGGACCACGCCCCGCAGCTCGACCTGCTGCGGAAGATCCGCGCCCTTCCCGGCGTGAAGCACGTGTTCGTCGCCTCGGGCATCCGCCCCGACCTCGCGGCGGCCGACGCCCGCCACGGCCGCGACTACGTCGACGCCCTCGCGCGCCACCACGTCTCGGGCCAGCTCAAGCTCGCGCCCGAACACGTCGTCGACCACGTGCTCGCCGCGATGGGGAAGCCCGACGTGTCGTCCCTCCTGCGCTTCAAGGAGGAGTTCGACGCCGCCTCGCGCGCGTGCGGGAAGAAACAGTTCCTCACCTACTACTTCATCGCCGCGCATCCCGGCTGCACGGAGGCGGACATGCGCGCATTGCGCCGCTTTGCGACGCGGCATCTCAAGCTCAGCCCCGAGCAGGTGCAGATCTTCACGCCGACGCCCCTCACGGCGGCGACGGCGATGTACTACACGGGCCTCTCGCCCGAGACGGGGAAGCCCGTGTTTGTCGAACGCGGGCTTGGCGGCAAGCAGCGCCAGAAGGACATCCTGACGGGACGGCGCGGCGCCTAGCGGCCGGCGCCGTCCCGGATCTCGACATCGACGACGACGGGCGAGTGGTCGGAGACGGCGAGCGCGAGCGGATCGGCGACGACCGCGTGGCGCGTCGCGTGGAACGCGGGCGTGTAGTAGACGTGGTCGAGGTCGGCCGCCTGCGCGTCGCCCTTCTGGACGAGGCGCCCCTCGTACTTCCCCTCGGCGTTGCGCACGGGGTCGCCGTGCTCGCTCGGACGCGGATCGCGCACGTCCGCCGTCCGGGCGGCGTTGAGATAGCCCGCGTTCGCGAAGACGCGGTGCGGCGCCGCCTCGTATGCGCAGTTGAGGTCGCCGCCGCCGATGACGGGCAGGTCGCCCCACTTCGCCCTCACGCGGTTCACCACCTCCACGACGCGGCGCGCGTTGAGCGCGCGGAGGGCGTCGCTCTCGGCCCCCTTCTTCCACCAGAAGTGCGTCGCGAAGGCGACGAGGCGCCGGGCGCTCATGCGGTCCTCGAAGACGCCCCAGGTCACGCTCTTCTCGACCTGGAGGTCGAGGTGGTAGAACTCGACGCCGGAATCGAGCAGGGCGAAGCGCCGGGCGTTGTAGAGAAGCGGCTCGTGGTTGCACCAGTTGCGCTTCTTGAGCTTCGCGCCGGTCTTGAGCCCGTCCTCCGCGCCCGCCCGGTAGAGCGCCATGTCCTCGTCGCCGCGAATGAGCGCGTAGCCGGCGGCGGCGGTCGTCTTGAAGAGGCGGCTTTCGTACCAGTTCCGCGTCACCTCCTGCAGGGCGACGACGTCGGGCTTTTCGCGCACGATGACCTCCGCCACGCCCGCGTCGCGCTCCGCGACGGGGTTCTTGAAGTAGTCGCCCCAGATGTTGAACGTCATGAAGCGCATCGGCGGCGCCTTGGGGAGCGGCGCGACCTGCGGCCGCCACGCCGTCTTCCAGTCGATCCAGAGGCGGTCCTTCTCGAACGTGACGGGCAGCCACACATAGCGGCTCTCCTCGTGGTTCGCGGGATGCCAGATGTCGAACATCGCGATGACCTCGCCGGGGCGGCCCGCGACGGGCAGGAGGAAGCACGACTGCGCGCCCCAGGTGATGTCCGGCCCGAGGCCCGTCTCGGGGCGCGTCCCCCGGCAGGGGTTCCCCAGGTTCTCCCATGGCCCCTCCAGCGACTTCGCGCGGTAGAGGCGCGCCTTGTTCGGCCGCCACCCCGTGCAGCCGGAACCGACCAGGTAGTACCAGCCGCCCTGCTTGCAGACGGCCTGCGCCTCGGTCGATGCGTCCACGGCCATCCGCACGCTCCGGCCCGTGTAGTCGAGGAAGTCCTCCGTCAGCTCGTCGATGTGCGTCGTCCTGTTCTCCTCCGACGCGAAGATGTGGTAGGCCCGGCCGTCGTCGTCCACGAAGAGCGTCATGTCGCGGCTCATCGCGCCGTTCGGACGCAGCGAGCGCTGGAACGCGAACGGCCCCTCCGGACGGTCCGCCACCGCGATGCCCGCGCGCGCCGCATTGTAGCCCTGCCCCTTCAGCTCCAGGTGGAAGAACATCACGTACTTCCCCGTCTTCGGGCAGTGGATCACCTTCGGGCGCTCGATGATGCAGCCGTCGGCGATGTCGCTCTGCGGATCCTCCGAGACGGCGAGCGCGATGCCCCGGTCGTCCCAGTTCACGAGGTCCGTCGAGGAGTAGACGTGGACGCCCACGTGCGCCTTGTTCCCGGCGCGCCCGTAGACCTTGTGCTCGCCGTACCACCAGTAGGCGCCGCGGTCGAACATCACGCCGCAGCCGTGCGCGTTGATGACGTGCCCCGCCGTGTCGTACCACAGGGCGCCCGGGCGGATCTCGTCCTGCCGCGCCAGCGCCCCGACGGCGCACAGCGCCGCCACGATTCCCATCACCCTGTACTTCACCTGCATGCCCCGCTCCTTTCTCGCGTGTTCACGTCAAATGCACCGCGCCGCGCGGACGCGCTCACTCCCACTCGATGGTGGCGGGCGGCTTCGAGGAGATGTCGTAGACGACGCGGTTGATGCCGCGTACCTCGTTGATGATGCGGTTCGACATCGTCGCCAGCGTCTCGTAGGGGAGATGCGTCCAGTCCGCCGTCATCGCGTCGATGGAGTTCACCGAACGGATCGCGCACGTGTACTCGTAGGTGCGCTGGTCGCCCATCACGCCGACGGACCTGACGGGCAGGAGGACGGCGAACGTCTGCCAGATCGCCTTGTAGTCGGGCAGCTTCTTGACCTCCTCCTGCACGCGCAGGTCGGCCTGCTGGAGGAGCTTCACCTTCTCCTCGGTCACCTCGCCGAGGATGCGCACGCCGAGGCCCGGGCCGGGGAAGGGCTGGCGGTCCAGGAGCTCGTCCGCCATGCCGAGGACGCGGCCGACGGCGCGCACCTCGTCTTTGAAGAGGTCCCTGAGCGGCTCGCACAGCTCGAACGCGAGGTCCGGCGGCAGCCCGCCCACGTTGTGGTGCGACTTGATCGTCTGCGAGGGGCCCTTCACCGCGTGGGAACTCTCGATGACGTCGGGGTAGATCGTGCCCTGCCCGAGGAAACGGCAGTGTTTGAACCGCCGCGCCTCGTCCGCGAAGACGTCGATGAACGTCTTGCCGATCGCCTTGCGCTTCGCCTCCGGCTCGTCGAGCCCCTTCAGCGCGGCGTAGAACTTCTGCGCGGCGCGCGCGACGGTGAGGTCGAGCCCCAGCTTCGCGTGGAACATCTCCTCCACCTGCTCGGCCTCGCGCCAGCGCAGGAGCCCGTTGTCCACGAAGATGCAGTGGAGGCGCGGCCCGATCGCCTTGTGGAGGAGGACGGCCGCGACGGACGAATCGACGCCGCCGGAGAGGCCCAGCACGACCTCGTCGTCGCCGACCTGCCTCTTCAGCTTCTCCACCGTGTCCTCGATCCATGTCGTCAGCTGCCAGTCGGCGTTCGCGCGGCAGATGTTGAAGACGAAGTTCGAGAGGATCTGGTTGCCGTGTTCGGTGTGGACGACCTCCGGGTGGAACTGGATGCCGAAGAAGCGCCGCGCCTCGTTGCGGATTGCCGCGTAGGGGCAGTTCGCCGAGGTCGCGCTCACCTGGAAGCCCGCCGGGATCGCCGCGACGCGGTCGCCGTGGCTCATCCAGACGGTGAACGTGTCGGGGAGACCCTTGAAGAGCTCGTTGCCCGGCTCGACCGTCATCTCAGTCTTGCCGTATTCGCGCCGCTCGCCGGGCTGCACCTTGCCGCCCAGCTCCTGGCTCATGAGCTGCATGCCGTAGCAGACGCCGAGGACCGGCACGCCGAGGTCGAAGATCGCGCGGTCGATGCCGGGCGCGCCCGCCTCGAAGACGCTGTTCGGCCCGCCCGAGAGGATGATGCCCTTCGGCGCGTAGGCCTTCGCCCGTTCCGCCGTGATGTCGAACGGGACGATTTCGGAATAGACGTGCTGTTCGCGGATGCGCCGCGCGATGAGCTGCGTGTACTGCGAGCCGTAGTCGAGAATGATGATCTTGTCCATGGTCGATGCCGATTCGTGAGAAGGATGCCGCAGGCACCCGCTCCAGAGGTTCAGAATGGTTCAGAAGTCGGCGGATAGTATAGCAAGTTCTCGCGCCGCACGCTTGGCGGGAAATCGCCAAAGAGAGGGGCGGCGGCGTCAGAAGTTTCCACACCGGCACGCCCCGTCGACCGTCGTCTTGCCCGTTCCGGGGCTTCCGGAAAACACGCAGTGGTAGGACGAGGGCGAAACGGGAAGCCCCTCCAGCCGACGCCGCGCCAGAACCCTGAACGTGGCCGTCAGCCTGTGGATTTCGTCCTTCACGGGGCCAATGCCCACAAGCTGGTCCAGTTCAACCAGAACGTCCTCGACCGTTTCGGACGGCTCGTCCTCCTCCGATTCCGACGACGCATCCGTCTCCATCCGTTCGCCTTCGTCCTCTTCGGGCTGTTCGGACGGCATCTGCGTCATTCCGCTCCATTCCATAGCCATGTTCACGGCAATAGCCGAAGAAATAACGGAGAACGGGATCCTCCATGTTTGTCTTCTTCGCGGCCGCGATACCAGCCTCCCAGTTCTTGGCGAAGAATTCCTTCTTGGCGAGTTCGAGATCGTTCATATGCCTGTTCTTTCCTGTCCTTGCGCCCCGCCCCACGCAACGAGGGCGGTGACGTTTCCTACGGCATATACATCCCTCCCACACCCAACTTCTTACTCGCTTTGCTCCGACAATGAAAGGGGTTGAAAACTCCGATGATTGATGCTCTCGGCACGCGGGAAAGTTCCCCGCCGAGGGCGAGTGGCGCTCCAGTGTATTGGCGTATTGTAGTCCTCAGCTGTCTTGGGTAGGTTTTATTATTTCTGTTCCATTTCCCCAGGCCCTTTCGCTACAACTCCACTGTAAAGCCGCTTCGCCACCGAAGAGGATTGGCTCAAGGAACGTGCGGATACAAGACACAACCTCGGATAAGCCTGGTGGCTTCTTGCGTGGTTCGGTTCGTCGCACAAACGAATCCCATTGTGCAATCTTCAACGTGTCATTTGCGAAAACATCCTGCAACCCAACAGGCCATTTGTCAACAATTTCAAGCCCCTTACGCTTAAAAGTCCTCTTGATTGCCGTCTTCAGCAGGACGCCGTCAAACTCAAAGTTCTCACTCAGGATCCACAGGTCAAAGTAATCCTTCAGTCGGCTGTTCTCCATGCCAAGCCCGATCATGGCACTCAACTTCTCCGCAATGACCGTGTACTGTGGATAAATCTTGATTCGCGGTGAACCGCCACCCAGTAAGACAGGATACGTCCCGTACTCCGGACGCGGATAGACGCTGTCGCCGAATCCGACATCAAACTGCAAGCGAATGCGTACCTGTTCAATAAAGGCGTTGAACTTCACACGAACACCTTTGTATTGATCTTCTGCCTTGATGCCGGACACTTCAATTGACGATGCATCAAACCGCACACCATCGTCAGGTACCCTTAACTCAGCGATTTCCCTAAACACATCCGCCATAAGTTCATGGTCGGGTGTGAGACTTGACTCAAAGTCCACATCTTGCGTCACTCTGAACATCGGACCAAGCCAAATGGAAAACAACGACGCCCCCTTGAGGACAAAGCGGCTACGATACCTTGATTCTCCCAGACGGTAGAAGAACCGTTCATAGGCATACCTCTGAAACAGGTAATCCGGAATGCGCCCACTCTCACGCGAGAGATTCTTCAAGCGTTCACGTGCAGAATGACCGAGATTCGTGACAACATGGTTCATAGCATACCCTCCAAATAGGGACGAATTGCCTTGGCCACGCGACAGACGTTAATCGCCGTCCAAAGCGTATTGTAGTCAATGGAGTTCTTCTCCCTTGCGTCCCTGACCGCCGCAATGAAAACATCGAGTCCTACCACATTCCTGAACTTGAAACAGTCAGCAAGCGTTTTTCCGACAGAATACACCCGGACACGTCCGTCCTTTGTTTGATGTTCCTCGATTCCGTACTCAAACGCACTTTCAGAATAACGGTAGAAATCGACCGGCAGTTCATTTCGTGGTACATACGTTCCGCGTGAAACGGCCATGTGCAGACGATGCGGATTCTCTAACGTCAGATTATGGAATTTCAACGCAGAGAAGAGGCAGAACACGCCATCCGGAACAACCCTCTGCGCCTCGACATAGCCAATATGCTCCGAGAACGAGTAGGTTGCACAGCTGTAGACCCCACTCCCTATACGACTGATGACCCCTTCGCGGACAAGCCGCGAAAAGTAAACCCTCGGCACGCCTCGGCAACATTCATCATGAAGAGACAATACGCCTCTCTCCAGAAACGCCTGTTTGATGGAATCATACTTCGTCATGGCTCTCCTGTTCCAAAATCAACACAATTATACCATAACTGTATCCGATCTGAAACAACCATATTTTTGTTTTGCGAGAACGCCGTCTAGGTACATTATTATCCCGGAAATTCCCGGTACAACGGCTGTCACCTCCGGTCGCGCGGGAGCGCGACCGCCATGCCGCCCCTCAGCGCCACGCGCCGAGGGCGGCGCGGGTACTTCGCGCGCCAACCAAACGGTCGTGCGGGAAACGGTCGCGCGGGAGCGCGTCCCTCCCTATTCGCGAGTCTGGACGACCGATTCGACGGCGTCAAGCCGGTTCGTGCAGGCCTCCAGCTGCTGCGGGCCGGCGAGGACGCAGACGGCGGCGTCCCGCGCGAGCGCGTCGAGCCGCTTCGCGAAGGCCGCGAGGTCCTGCTTCGTCGTCGCGAGCATTTCCGCCCGCAGGCGCTGCAGGTCGGCGGGCGTGCGGCCCGACAGGTAGAGGTCCATCGCCCGGGAAGCTTCGACACGCGGCGTGAGGTACGGCTCCGTCGCCGCGACGGCACTCACGACGTAGCGGTCGAGCGCGTCGTCCCCCGCCGCGAACGCGCGCAGCGCGTCGCCGCTTTTCGCGTAGACGTCGAGCGAGCGGGCGGGCGTCGGGTCGTTCCACGAGAGCCAGCCCGCGTCGCCGTCGGGCCGCACGCGCACGTTGCCGCCGTAGGCCCCGCCCTTCACGCGGATCTCGTTCCACAGGTAGCCCAGCGAAAGGATGCGGCAGGCGACGACGGCGGAGCCGCCGTAGACGCCCGGCACGGGATGCGCCACGCGCGCCGCGAAGCCGATGGACGCCGGGATGCGGAAGCCCTCGCGGCGTTTCGGAAAGGGCGCATGGGCGACGGGCGCGCCGACCGGGCCGCGCGGGAAGGCGGCGGCCAGCTCGCCCGCGAAGGACGCGGGCATGTTGTCCGTCAGGCACACGACGAGGCGGTCGCGCACGAAGACCTTCCGCGCGAGCGCCGCGAGGCGTGCGCCGAGGGCCGCCGCACCGCCGGCGTCCAGCTTCTGCAGGTGGCGGATCTGCGCGAAGCCCTCCAGCGTCTCCTCCAGGGCGGCGCGCACGGAAAGCTGCGCGGCGGCGCGGCGGAACGGGTGGTTGCGTCCGCCGAGGCCCATCGTCGCGCGCTCGGCGGCGATGCGCGTCTGCTTCACGAGGTCGCCGATGGCCCGGGCGTCCGCGAAGGACGTTTCGAGCAGGACCTCCGGGACGAGGCGCCGCACGTCCGCCTGGCGCGACAGGAGCGCGGAGACGCCCACCGAGAAATAGGGATGCGCGTCCTGCGGATCGCCCGGCTTCCCGTACACGGCAGCGGACATCCCGAAGTTCCCGAGCTTGCCGTCGAGTTCGTTGCGCAGGGCGTCGATCGCGTGGCGCGCCGTCGGCAGGTCGCCCAGGACGCGCGCGAGCATCGGCAGGTCGGCGAGCTCGTCCACCGTCAGGTCGGCCACCGAGAAGGCGAGGCCCAGGTGGAGGACGCCGTTCGCCTGGGTGCGGGGACGGATCACCGTCACCTCCCCGGCCTGGGCCGTCTCGTACACCGGCACCGGACCCTCGACGGGGACGTCCTTGACGGCGAGGACGGGCAGCTTCGCGGCGTCCTCCGGGCGGTCGGGCGCCGCCTGCCGCTTCTCTCGCGCGCGGCAGGCGGCCACCACGGCCTCGGCCTCCGCCTTCGTCCACCCCGCCTTGACCTTCGCGAGCGCGGCCTTCTCCGCCGCGCGCCGCGCCGCGCCGAGCGTGGCCGACGGCAGCATCGTCAGCTCCGCATGGTGGGGGTTCTCGACGATGGCCTCCTTCAGCATCCGCTCGAACCACCCCTCGGCGAGGCGGCGGCGCAGGGACGCGAAGCGCGCGGCGTTGCGGAAGGCGTCCGCCGGATCGCCCCCGTAGAGCCACTGGTCGTAGGCGTCGTTGAAGAAGGCGAGCCCGCGCGGGAAGCCGCCGTAGTCCTTCTCGCGGTCGTGGAACTCGGCCCGGTCCAGAAGCGCCTCCAGCCGCGCGCGGTCAAGCCCCTTCGCGACGAGGGCGGCCAGCGTCTCGCGCACCGTGCGGCGCACGGCCGCGACGTTCTCGCGCTTCACGTTCTTCACGACGAGCGAAGCCTCCAGCTGGGCGGCGGAGCCGACGCCGAAGCGGACATCCTCGCAGAGCCCACGGTCGAGCAGGGCCTTCTTGAGCGGCGCGTCGTTGTCGCCCGCGAGCGCGTCGGTGATCACGTCGAGCGCCATCAGCTTCTCGCGTTCGTCGAAGCGCCCGAAGACCCAGGCGTCGCCGAGGATGACCTTCCCGTCCGGCGTCTCGTCCGCGCCGATCTCGTACTCGACCGTCTTCGCGGCGGCAACGGGCGGCTGGTAGGCGACGGCGGCGTCGACCTCGGCGCGCGGGTAGGGGGCGAGGAAGCCGTCGAGCTTCGCGAGGACGGCGGCGAGGTCCACCCTGCCGTCCAGGAAGATGCGCGCGTTGGACGGGTGGTAGAACGTGCGGTAGAACGCCGTGTACGCCTCGAAGGTGAGCTGGGGGATGGCGGCGGGGTCGCCGCCCGAGACGAAGCCGTAGCAGGTCTGCGGATAGAGGAGGCGGCGCAGTTCGTGGTAGAGGCGGCGCTCCGGGTTCGCGAAGGCGCCCTTCATCTCGCTGTAGACGACGCCGTTGCGGCGCAGCTCGCCGTCCGCCGCGTCCAGCTCGTAGTGCCAGCCCTCCTGCTCGAACGCGAAGGGGTCCTTCACGCTCAGCGGGTGGAGGACGGAGTCCATGTACACGTCGACGAGGTTGAGGAAATCGGCGCCGTTGCGCGAGCAGACGGGGTACATCGTCGAGTCCGCGCTCGTCCAGGCGTTCAGGAACGTCGCGAAGGAGCTCTTCAGAAGATCGACGAACGGCTCCTTCACGGGGTACTTCTCCGAGCCGCAGAGGACGGAATGTTCGATGATGTGGGCGACGCCCGTGTCATCCTGCGGGAAGGTGCGGAACCCGATCGCGAAGGTCATGTTGTCGTCGTCGCGGTCGAGCCACGCAAGGTCCGCGCCGTTCTTCTCGTACGCCATCCGCACGAGCCGCCCCTTCACCTCGGGCAATTCCGTCACGCTCCGCACGGTGAACCCGCTCACGACGTCGCCGGGCCGCAGCGCAGCGGCCGCAGGCGGCAACGCCATCCCCGTCAAAACGGCCATCGCCAAAACCTTTCCGTTCATTTCGCTTCTCCTGTCTCCTTTTTCCGCAGGACAATCTCGGTGATCTCGGCGGGGACGCCGAGGCGGAGCGGGAAGCCCGCCCACTGCCCCGTGCCGCTGCTTACGTAGAGCGCGCGCCGCCCCATCTGGTAAAGCCCCCGTACAAAGCCGTTGTTGTCCAGGCGCGCGACGAGGCGGTCGACGCCGCGCATCATGCCCCCGTGCGTGTGCCCCGAGAGCTGGAGGGCGATCCCCGGCACGGCGGCGGACCGGGGATCCCACGGACGGTGCTGCAGCAGGATCCGGCAGACGCCCTTCGGCGCCCCCGCGAACGCCTTCGCGACATCCGGCAGCTCCAGCCGCGCCGTCGCGCCCCTGTTCTGAATCGCCGCAGGGTCCGTCACGCCCCCCACCACGAGGCGCGCGCCGCCCTTCTCCAGGACGCGGTGCGCGTTGTCGAGCATGACGACGCCGAAGGACGTGAAGACGGGCCGCCACGCCACGTAGTCGGAATAGTACTCGTGGTTCCCCGCGCAGCCGAGGACGCCGTAGGGCGCCCGCAGGGAGCGGAGCGGCGACAGGTCGTCCGCCCGCAGCTCCGGCGAGCCGTCCACGAAGTCCCCCGTGATGCAGACAAGATCCGGCTTGAGGGCGTTGACCTTCGCGACGATGCCGACCGTGCGCCCCTTCCGCGCCGCCGGGCTGCAGTGGAGGTCCGTGAGCTGCACGATGCGGAAGCCGTCGAACGCCGCCGGAAGGCCCTCCACGGCGATTTCGACGCGCCGCACGTCGGGGATCCGAATGCCCTCCCAGATGCCCCAGCCCGCCACGAGCATCGCCACCGCCGCAAGCGCCCCAATCGCCCGGCGGGGCGAGGGGCGCGACGAGCGATGCACGAGGCCCCACACGCCCCCCACCACGCCCCACACGCACGACAGCGCGCACAGGATCATCGCCGCCGAATAGCTCCAGCCCGTCAGGTTGACGAACCGCTCCGGCAGGTCCGGCACGAATGCATCCCCGCCGAAGAACCGGTAGATGAGGAACTTCTGCGAGGCGACGAGCAGCACCCCCGCCACCAGCACGCTCCAACGCCACCCAAGCCGCAGCGGACGCACCACGGTGATGAGCATGAGCGCCCACGCCGCAAGGGGAAACAGTTCAAAGAACAGCCTGAACATAACGAAGAATTAAGCGGTTAAATAGTTAAATGGTTAAATGATTGAATAAGTGGTTAATGCTTGAAAGGTTAAATGAAGGTTAAGTGGTTGAATGGTTAAATGATTGAATGGTTAAGTGGCAGTATACCCGATCATCTGTCTGATCGTCAACACCATCGCGCCGTTCATTCCATCGGGGGGCTGTTCAATGCCATGCGCCGAACCACATCGCCGAGCCGGGAGGGACGCGCTTGTCGCGTCCGCGCCATCCGGCCGGTTCACACGGAGCGCGTGGAGGCACGGAGATTGTTTTCGAGATTGGCGCGCGAAGTACCCGCGCCGCCCTCGGCGCGTGGCGTCCGAACGGGGGAGCGTTCCGTGCCCTTCGCCGTGCCGCCCCACAGCGTCCCGCGCCGAGGGCGGCG
>OIWT01001774.1_pt1 | contig 24377 bp, 38 predicted proteins | sample 1587701 | NCBI WGS metagenome assembly OIWT01 (sample SAMEA3888904, study PRJEB22519) | human gut metagenome | biome: human gut; feature: human-associated habitat; material: faeces | place: Denmark | collected 2009
GTCCGTCCACACGTACTGGCCCTTCTTGCCCATGATGATGGCCGTTCCCGTATCCTGGCAGGAAGGAAGCTGCATCTCAGCGGCGATCTTGGCGTTCTTCAAAAAGTTCATGGCCACGTAGCGATCATTGTCAGAGGCCTCAGGATCCTCCAAAATCTGGGCGAGCTTCTCCAGATGCGCGGTACGGAGGAAGTGAGACACTTCTTTCATGCAGGTCTCGGCGAGGAGCCTAGACATGAGGGGACGCGCAAAGCGGGTACGTCAGACCCTCGGGAGCCACCTTCAGAATCTTCTTGCCATCGACATTGATGGTGGAAACGTAATCGCTGGTGATCTTGCGGTACTTGGTGGTATCCGGACCAGCAGTCTCGAAAATGTCCTGGTAGACAAAGGGCTTCTCGGCAAACGTGCGGATGAACTATCGCATTACAGAGGGCAGGAATAGCCACATTGACCGAGGAGCGAGCGCAGACATTCAGTGTCTAGACATTATGGGACCGCGACGAAGCGTACCTTGGTAAGACGGAGCATGGGAACAGTACTGTGAGCGAGACAGGAATGGGGAAGATCAATGCGTGAAACGCCCGGAAAGGTGTTCCTGCGCGATTTCACGGATTCCCGTTCCATTCGCCTGTGTTCATTCCAGTCAAATCCTGAGCTGCATCGCGTTGGTCGTCGATACATAGCAATATGGATGCATTACGTGGTGCTATTCCTTTGCACAGACTCTTGGGAATGGCAAGTCACACCCACCCTCCTGTGAAACAAACAGCCAATACTATAGCATGCTCACTAAAAGCTCTTCAGTCTCCTCCCATTCTCCCTAGTAATCACAAAACGGCAAATCCATGTACGGAGACAGGGACTTGATCGCAGCGTGCACGTTGCCGAGCTTGATGGTCGAGATTTTCTCCGCCAATTGAAGAGAGTTCAGACTAGCCCTAGAGTTGAGGCCTGCTTCCTGCCAGTACGAGTAGTCCCGTTCCGTTGGATTCACGTGCACGAGAACCAGGTTCTTCGATTTCCCGCCGAGGCAGTCCTATTCCTCACACAACACCGGAAACTGCACCTTCAGCATCATTGTAAGCTTGCTGTTGCGGTAGGTGACCACCTTCTTCGGGATGTTCAGATCGCGCAAGACATTGGTCAGCTCGAAGAGGCTGAGGTTGATGTTCTGCGCCTCCTTCATCTGCACGCCTGTCGCCGCGTTCTGCTTCAGGTTTTCGCTTCCCGCCAAATCCACCATCGTCAGCTTCCCGATCGTCGCCTCCTGCTCGTCCACCAGCGACACGATCACGAGCATGTGCGAACGGCTGCTCGCGATGTTCATTCGCGTGGCCGCCGTTGCCCGCAGCGTCGCGCTCTCCGTCAGCATCTGCAATAAGCTTTCCCGCGATTCTGCGTACTTCTTCGCATCACTCACTCTCTCCACTCCCACCTCCGTCAAGTGGTTCCCGCCATACGCGGCGACGCTCGCCTCCTTGGCCCCGTTCAGCAGGTCGCGCACCACCTCGTTGTACAGCTCGCACACGCTCACCTTCGCCTCACCTCACCTCACCACACTCACCTTCACGCGCATCGGCTTCTCACGGCGGAACGCCAGCTCCTCGAACAGCAGCGCGCAGCACCGCGGAATCACGCCTTCCCTCCCCGCCTCGCCCGTCATCGTGAAGGTCTTGCCCGCACCGGTTTGTCCGTACGCCATCACGCACGCGTTCATCCCGCGGAAGAGGCTCAGAATCGCCGGCTGCACCTCCGCGAACACCGCCTCCTGTCCCGCGGACGGCGGGAACACGCGGTCGAACGCGAACGCGCGCGGCTCCTTCTGCGCCGCCTTCGAGTGAATGGCGAGCGTGTAGTCATCGGCGAAGGAGAAGGCGGGCGGTGCGTCGCCGTCGGAGGGCAACACGGGCCGCACGCGCACCATCACGCGGTAGTTGCCGACGTAGCTCTGGAGCTGGTCGTTCAGCAGCGCAACGCGCTGGCGGTAGGCGTGGAGCTGGGAGGAGAGCGAGGCGAAGGCGGAGAGGAGCGAGGAGGAGGAGGCGGTGAGCGTGTGGTTGTAGGAGGCGAGTTGTCGCGCAGCGAAGGTGGCAAAGGCGGTCTGGTCTAGGGGTAAGGAGAAGGAGGAGAAGGAACCCGCTTTGATGGCTTGGAGATTGGCGCGCATGACGAGCTGTTCCTGGCGCCGCGCCTTCTTCTCCGCCTCGCACCGCTGCTGAAGCGAGCTCTTCTCCTCTTCCCACTGCTGTTTGATTGTGTCCTTCTCCGTCTCGTATTGCTGTTTGATTGTGTCCTTCTCCGCCTCGCACTGCTGCAGCAGGGATTGCTTCTCTTCTTCAAACTGCTGTTGCTTGGCGCTCTTCTCTGCCTCGTACTGTTGCTGTAACGCTTGCTTCTCCCTCGCACACCACTGGACAGACTCCTCGTCCTCTTTCCCTTCCGTTGCCTGAACAGGTTCCATTGCTTGAACAGGTTCCATTGCCTGAACTGGTTCCATTGCTTGAACAGGTTCCATTGCTTGAACAGGCATGGCAGACTCGATGGCCTCACCACTTCCCCACCGCCGCAGGAGCTTGTTCTGCTCGAAGATGACTCGGTTCTTCTCCCGCACCGCCGCCTCCAGCACCTCCAGACTCTTCTTCTGACTCTCCACGATCGCCGAATAGTCGCACTCCCACTCTGTCGTGCGCGCCGACGCCGGGGGTGCCACCTGCACTGCCTTCAGCTCCGCCTTCAGGTCCCTGTTCTGCTGCTGGAGAGAGAGGACCTCGCGATGGAGCTCCTCGATCACGCAGAGATAACGGTGGTTGAGAGAGGAGGGGAGAGGGGCTGTTTGCGACAGTGACAAGGGGATCCCCACCATTTCAATGCTCGTGGTGAGAGGATCGGTAGGAGATTCGTCGTGTTTATTCTCTTCTGTTCTTTCTTCTTCCTTCTCAATCTCTTCTTCCTTGCTCTCTTCTTTCTCCACGTCTTCCTCCTCACTCTCTTTTTCTTCCTTGTCTTCTTCTTCTTCCTTCTTTTCTTCTTCTTTTTCTTCACCCTCATTCTCACTCTTTTCCTTCTCACTCTCCTCACTCTCTTCCTTCTCTTCTTCCTTCTTAATCTCTTCCTCTTCTTCTTCCTCCTCCTTTTCATTCTCTTCAACCTCCTCTTCAGGCTTCTTCTCCTCCTCCTTCTCTTCCTCTTTTTCTTTACCCTCCTCCATAACCTCCTTCTCCTCACCCTCCTTCCGCTGCAACTTCTCCGTCAGCTCCATCACCTCCTTCTCCTTCTGTAGCAAAGCCGCCTTTAACTCACTCACGCACCTCGAATAATTCAGCTCCATGGTGTTCACGTTCAGCTGCACCTTCCTCATATCATTTACGTACTTGTTCACGCGCCGCAGCTCGTCCTTCAAAGTTGCAATGCGGCTGCCCTTCTCCTCTACACTCAAGCAGATTCCATGCAATTACGATTCTCCGTATCCAAAGTCTTCACTTCATCCCTTGCAGTCTGGAGAGAGTCAGTCAGAGTATTCACTTTCATTTGCAGCTGTTGGACCGTCTCGTTGTCCTGGAGGGAAATCATGGATACGGGGGTCGGCGTACTAGCAACGGGAGGACTCTGTTGGGTTTTCTGCATCGTTTCCAGCATTTTCAAATAGTACATTCGCTGCTGCTCCGTTGCCTCCATAAGATCGTGAATGCGATCGTACGCATCCTCCAACTCCTCCGAATCATCACTGTCGTCACTCGAATCATCCGATAAGAACACAGGCTCACGCTCGATAGGACGGGTGCGCAGCATCGAGATCTCTTCGTCCTTCGTCGACAGCAAGTTCAGAAACATGTCGATGATTTCGCTGAACACTGCAGAAAACGAAAAGGAGTCATTACTGTTCCCAGCTGCAACGTCCTGCCTAGCCGCATGGTATACAGTTTGAAGAATTGCTCTACGCATGATACTCAAAGGAATGGGTGATACTGCAGAGACTGAGGAATCTGCGTCATTATGAGCTGATCAATATCCAATCTATTCGGTTACGATTCATCCCTTCACTCACTCCTCGTCAATTTCATCTATCAGCACGGAACTGTCAGGGTTGTCGAATAACTCCGCCAGTAGTTTATCCGGAATGTGGAGGTAATCGATCAGCTGAATAATTGCCTGATACATGATAATGAGTATCAACGCTCACTTTTGCGCAATGGACAACGGATTCGTCATACTGGTTGTCTTGTCCTTGCTCCATCGAATGTCGTGCCTCTCTCACTGAACAGTGAAGAATGGGTGAAAACAAAGACAGGATCAACTACAATTTGGACACTAGTTCGGGAACGACCTTGTTCAAGTCACCGACGATTCCGAAATCCGCAATCTACGCGTTACCCAATTCAGCCACTACCCACATTGAACAATGGCGCTTCTGGATCCTTGTTGATACATACCACTGTCGACGATTCCTTCATTCCCGCCTGATGCTGGATCGATCCGCTCACTCCGACTCCGATATACAACTCCGGTGCGATAATCTTCCCTGTCTGCCCCACCTGCAGCGAAGCGTCCACCATGTGCATGTCCACTGCCACTCGTGTTCCTCCTACAGCGGCGTTCAGCTTGTCCGCTAATGCACCAATCATCTTGAACTTGTCCGCACTCCCAACACCTCTCCCGCCAACAACGACACGAGACGCCGTTTGCAAATCGGGTCTATGCATAAGGAAGGGAGCGGATGAGCACCGAGAGGAAATGGTGGGGTTTTCCTTCTTCAGAACTGCGTACTTGGGATCTGCATCAATCTGTCAATCAGCGAACACAAGAGTAACGACCTGAACTCTGGAGACGGCTGGCGCCGGAGCATCACACGCCTGGAAGGCGATATGGGGAGAGGGACGAATCGTCATAACCTACCGTTCACACAGCAGTGAAGAGGAGACGAGTGGAGAGGCATGGAGAGAAACCGTTTCCAGCGCATTCCCCGCATACACGTAACGCTGAAACGTGGTCTTGTCAACAATGTTGATCACATCTGTAAGCATAGGGACGTTGATCACCCCCGCAAATCGCGCAAGCAACGCCTTCGCGCAGGAGGTTGAGCAGCCGCAGATGAAATCGAAGGAGTGCTGCTTCTGGAGCGCGGCAAGCGCTTTCGTACGATTCTCGGGAAGAACGCATGACGGCGAGGACATGGCCGTGTTGTCTGACAATAGGAGCTCCTTCACGGGAGTGGATTTCACGCTCTCCAAGCACGCCGACTCATTGAGGGAAGCATCGCACAACCAAAGCGAAACCTAGTCGAAAAGACATACAACTACCATGTTACGTCGCCAAAGCGCTTTGCGACCTCGATGGCAGAAAGGGTGTTCTTGGAAAGGCCCTTTCCCTGGGTTTCGCCGATGACCAAGGAACCGGCAAACCGTTTCGTGAGAAAGGGAAGCTATTCATTAGTACGGTCGGGAAACAAGCACGGCCGTCCTGGAGAGGACGTGGGCACGACTGTACAGCGACATCATGGTTCCAAAAGCAGTGAAGGGAGTTTGGTTCCTGCGATCTGAGCATGGAGAGAAGGGCGTTTCATTCATTCAAAAGAGGTGCGCACGCATTTTCCTGCTCCTCGTTCGCGTCACCGTTGTTCCATTCGACTGAGCTGGTGCTGATGAACGAAAAGGGAAGTAATGAGTTCATTCGGGTGTATTGCCGAGTCAGACCCCCAAACAAAAGGGAGGATAGTGGTATGCGCTGCTCACATAGTATAAACTCACTTCGTAGAGGAAGGAACGTGTGTTCAGTGTCACTCGCCAACCATCGAATACTCCAGCGGAAATGTTGCTGATCACAAATTCATTTTCGATGCCGTGTTCGACGCGAACTGCTCTCAAGTTGAATTCAAATGCAGGGCGTAATCGCTAGGAGAGCATATTCAACACTTTCGGGAGGGACATCACGGACAACTGCCTTCGCGGGTATAATGGGTGCATTTTTGCCTACGGTCAAACGGGCTCTGGAAAGACGCACACGATTCTGGGCCCTTCTGATGCAGATGGCGGCTTAAATCAGAGTGAAAAAATGCTCGGAGTGCTTCCCCGCACGCTGCGCTACATGTTTAGCGAGATCCAGTCCAGGGAGGCTCAGGAGAACGTGCACTATTCGTGTTTCGTGTCGTTTATGGAAATCTACAACGAGCGGATCAAGGACCTGCTGAATCCTGAAAACGAGAAGAAGCTGAATATCCTTTTTCCTTTTTCAGGTAATCCTTCACCGCACCTATTCGCGAAGTATCGTCCCCAACGGACCACCGCATCGCCGTGGAGAATCTGACCATCGTGTCCGTCTCGTCGGCCGCTGAGGCCAATCGCTACGTGCTGGAGGGACTCCAGAACCGCCGCGTGGGCGTCACCAACATGAATTCCCGATCTTCTCGATCTCACGCCATCTTCACGTTATACATGACATGCGAGGTCCCCTCTCCTTCTCCGCTTCATCGTAGGAGGTACAGGAGTCCATCACCGTCACACGCAAATCGCAATTCCATCTCATCGACCTCGCCGGCAGCGAGCGCCAAACACTCTCCGGCACCGATGGCCACTCCCTCAAGGAGGCCTGCTACATCAACTCCTCCCTCTCCGCGCTGGGCAATGTCATTCGCTCCCTCACCCACCAAGAAACCCACATCCCCTACCGAGACTCCAAACTCACCTTCCTTCTACGCGTTGCACCTCCTTCCCGCTGTCATCTCTAGGACTCCTTGGGAGGAAACTCCCTCACCGCGATTATCGCCACCATCTCGCCGTCCGAGTCCGCGGCGTCCGAAACGCTGTCCACGCTTCGCTTCGCCACCGACGCGAAGATGATTCGCAATACGGCCGTTCGGAGCGTGGATGTCCCTATTATGGTTAGGTGGTGAACGAGGTGCGCTTCGGCGGCGTGGCGGCGCTGCAGGCGGAGGTGGCGCGTCTCCAACAGGAGATCGCGGACTTGAAAAGAGGGGGCATCCCCCAGGAGGGTGTGGACCTGAACGCGGCGAGCGACCTGGGTGAGGCCAATCTGGTGTGCGGCGAGCTGTACTGCACGGTGGCGTTTCTTTGGCGGGAGTTGTGCAAAGCGCGGGAAATGTGTGATCGGACAAGAGACGAGCTGAAACTGAAGGAGGAGCTGGTGGGCCGCTTCCAGGCGGGCGAGGGCGGGAGTTTCGTCGAGTCGCTGAAACGCTCGGCGCAGCTGTGGAGCGATCGGAATGCGGGTTCCGACGTGGTAGGCGTGGAGAGAGAGCGTGATGGACAGAATGGACTGTTTGTGCAGAAATACCGGCTATTATTGCAGTGCTACCCCGAGGTGAGCGAGGAGGACGACGTGATGGTGAAAAACGTCATGAATTTGGGCGAGCTGCGCGTTTCAACCCCGTGCTGAAATGAGGCGTAGAAGAAACTGGCAGAGTCCATGGGCGCCAAAAGAAGCGGCTATTTCGGGAAGGTGCACACGCTTCGTAGAACCGCGGGACTGTGGTTAGTAGTAGTGGAGAAGGTGGAAGAGTACCGCGGTCGCTGTGACGACCTGTTTGCGGACCTGATGGAGTGCCAGGAGCAGCTGCGCGTGGAGCGGAATCGCAACGGGGCGGTGGAGATGGAGTCGAAGCGACTGCGCACGGGACGCGAGTGGTCGGAAGAGGAGCTGCTGCTGCGTGTGGATTGCCAACACGTGGGCGAGCGGTGGAGGCGTGATGGACAGAATCTGATTCGAGAGCAACAGCGCGTGATCAGTCATCTGGAGAGGGCCATGATGATGAAGGACCACTGCACGCTCCCGGAGTGCAACGAAACCACCTTCTCCGCCATGAATGACTTCTATCGTCGTCTGCGCGCGCTCGAAGTCTGATTTGTCGCCTTCTCTCACACGCAGAAGTCGTGCGCGCCGTCGCAGCAGGACAGCCGTCGCGAGAGTCTGGCGGAGTGTGCGAGCGCGGCGGAGGAGCAGGCGCGGTTGGAGGCGGCGGTGGCGGAGAAGGAGAAGGAGGTGGAGAAGCTGAAGTTCGAGATGATCGAGACGGCGTCGAAGCTGGAGGAGGAGCGGCGCGAGCGGCGCGAGGCGGTGGTGCAGGCGACGGACCGCTTGCAGCAGCTGGTGGCGATGCAGACACAGATCGGCTTGGAGAGGCAGGCGATGAACGACGATCTGATGCGGCTGCGGGAGTACGAGCGCGAGAGGGCGGAGCTGGGAAGGAAGGCGAAGGTGGCGGAGAAGGAGAAGAGGGAGGCGGAGGCGCGGGTGGCGGCGGAGGCGGCGGCGCGCGCGCGGGCGCAGGAAGAGCTGGAGGCGAAGAAGTCGGAGGTGTTGGTGCAGAAGGACCTGAACGAGGCGCTGACGGCGGCACTGCAGAAGAAGACGGTGGAGGCGGAGAACCTGGCGCGGGAGGCGCGGGCGGCGAGAGAGGAGAGTGGAGAACGAGAACGAGAGACGACGGCGCTGGAGCAGAAGAACCAGGAGGCGGCGGCGGAAATAAACCGTCTGGAGGCGAAGGTGAAGGAGTTGAAGGAGACGGAGCGGACGCTTCGAGCCGAGGCGGCGACACTGCGTGCGGCGGCGGAGGAGAAGGTGCGGCGCGAGTCGGTGTTGCAAAGCGAGATTGCCGGCTTTGTGGGGTTCGGAAGGGGATATGAGGAATAGAAGGAGGCAGTAGCGACGATCCGCGAGATGGTGGAGAAGGACCACGCGGAGTTCCAGGAGCAGCAGCGCGAGGCGAGCGCCGTGGCGGCCAAGTCAAAGATGGATTCGATTTACCAGAAGAACCTGTCGATCAACCAGCTGAAGGAGGAGAACCGGAAGCTGATCGCGAAGGTGGGGCAGTGGCGAGCGCGTGAGGCGTAGCTGGAGATCGCGAGGAAGCGGATGACGAACTACGGGCTGTCGACGACGGACATCGACGTGAACTCGGAGGAGCTGTCGTTCTTCGTGAGGGTGCGCGGTTTGCTGGACGAGCTGAATGGGCTGTGCGCGAAGTGTTCCGGCGAGAGCTCGTAATCTGTACAATACGGTGTGTGTTGCTTCCAACAAACAAGTCATGGGGTGAGTCTAACAAGTTGTGGAATGAAGCCAACAAACAAGTTATGAATTAAGGGATTCGTCCTCTGTATAGAGCTTGTGACAAGACAGCTCATACCTATTCGCTCGGCTGACGACGGACGGCGAGGCGGAGATGATCGGCTGCTTCTTGTCGCCACAGTAGGTCATTGCGATTTCAAAGCGCTCGCCTTCGTTCCCGCGCAAGTTCGTGACGCAGTACTCCACCAAATCATCGTTATAATACACGCAAAAGTCGATCTGGTGGAATGCCCCGCCGTTCTTAAACTGCTTCTTCACCACCCTCATCGCCACCTGGTTGGCCGTGAAAAACGGGATCTTCTGCCCACAGCAGTAGATGCCGCAGTTGAATTGCGGGATGCATTCGCTGGTATTATCTTGCTCAATCTTCTCGCCGTTCCAAATCGCAGCGCCCACCGCGATCAAGTGGTCCTTCTCTGTTTCGATATACGCGGTGATGTTATTAGCACGACACACTTTCTCTATGCGTTGGGGAATATCGGAAGCCCCTTCTACGAGGATGAGGACCTGCATCTTGCCTGATTTAGCCTGCTTCGATAGCTTTAATGCCATAGAACTGCTGTCAGACCGCAGTTTATTAATCCCACTTTGAAGTGACAGATGCTTCACGCTGTAGACGACCGATTCCTTCTCCCTTTCTCGGGTTACAAGTGTAGCATACGAACCCAATTCGTGAATCGTGAACACGTAGTATTGCATTCGTTCCTCCGATTGTTCTCCATTGAGATAGCGGTAACCCATTACGGCCAGCACAGATTCATTGAGACCGTATGCGTTGGGAAAGGTTGATTTAACTATCGACATGAAATACTCTGGATCGGATAGGTTGGAGGGGATTCCGATCAAGGGCTCATTATTCGGAATATCAAAGTTAGGACTCTTCTGCACACACTGTTCACGTACTCCACGCAGTATTTGCTCCATGATATCCTTAGGCTTTGCCACTTCTTTACCCTCCGAGAAGAAAAGGACATTATTGTTGTCGTCCCTGGAGATCTTGTACTTCTTTCTGAGCTCAGGATAGCTTCTGTACTTTTCAAACGACTCCTTCAGAAATGGCCTCGGACAGCATATCTCAACGCTCTTGCCATTATCCGTGCCTAAGCATAAGTGGATACCTGCATTTGGCACATTCAATTCTGTTTTCCACAGTGACAAACTCTCTCGGCGCCAATTCCTTATCATTTGGATCAACCGTGACAACCGTCGTTGTTTCAATCCCAAAGAATATTCCAGCCTGCATTTTCCCTCGGATAGTTAACCACGATTGCCCTTCGGTTCAAGTTTGTTTTCTGTGGTAATGCTCTCTGTCATCTCCCTCCTTCTTTTGACTCTTTGCACTGCTTTCCATGCAATTATTAGGCGTAGGCGCTTGTATCGGGGATGGGTGTTTGGACAACGAACTTCTGCTGAAAATCACGCGACGCTACAAAGGAGAATCCGATAATGAAAGCGTTTATCTGTGGGAAGGTGATTCCGAATCGGGTCTCCTCGTTTTCCTTCAAAATGGCAAGGAATTGAAAGATGCAGAAACGACAACATCGCTCTGCGTGAAACGGGCCCATTACGTGCTTTCCCTTGTTTCCTTGTGCGTATGAATTGGATACATCACGCATAGTCGGGAAAATGGATGGGCAGTGGGCTCTCGTGTCGTCGTGACCAGCTACAGAGACATTGTTCTGGTCGACATGGTTTTGAACTCCTATAGTAACCGTGACATTCGACTCGACTGTGACACACAAATGGCGGGGTTATCAGTAGGCCGTTGGGATGTCACCCCGTCGACGGTGTGGAGGGTGAGCGATGCCTTCCAAGCCAGTTGGATGATGCCATACTTCAACGATGACGCATGGGACGAGAACCAGAGAGGCGGATTCTCGAACATCACGTCCCACACGGTGACTCGCTATTATCGCTGCTCCTTCCCGTTGGACGACGATTTCGCTTCCTTTGCGGGCTTCCGGTTCCTTGTCAACCTCAAGTTCGGAATTGTCATGTACATGAACGGCCAGGAGGTGTTCCGCCACAATCTCCAATCGTCCTCCTTCCCCAATTCCTTTCATGCACAGAGGGACCATTACGCAGTACACAACGCCCAGCAACATCGAGAACGACTACGTCTTGCAATCGTCCTCATCACTCCCTTTTCTCACTCGCAGGGCTTCCTTCAACGCGCACTTTCTCTCCTCCGACACCACCCAGGTCACGCTCGCCGTGGAGATCCATCACGTGTGGAGCCACATCCTCCTCTCGGACCCCTTCTTCGCCGTTCTTTTCCTCCTCCCCACGGGTTCTTGCCCTTCTCCTCTCTCATCCTCAGAAGCAGACAACTCCCACGTCTTCTCTTCTCTTCTCCTCTCCACCGACTATATTCCCATCTCCCCTTCTCTGCCGCTCTCCAACGACGCTGACACACGCACCACTATCTCCATCGCCCCATCGCGCTGGGTCCAGGCCACCTACGCCACCTCCTTCTCTCCGCTCTTCCTCGTCAACACCTACTCCATCGCCATCGCCAACGCGGCCGCCGTGTCCCTCGTGGCCTGGCGCCTGGAGGGCAGTCGCGACGAGCAGCGGTGGACCGTGCTGGACGCGAAGGAGGGCTCTTCCTTCTTCCTTCACCACAGCACCTTCTCGGCGGATCTCCCCGCCCAAACCACTCTCTTCTCCTTCTACCGCATCGTGTTCCTGTCCTTCTCCTCCTCTTCCCCGCTCACCCTCGCTGACTTCTCCCTCGCGCTGAAGCCTCTCTCTCCGCCGCGCGTCGAACTCGCCTACTCCCTCTTCTCCCTCACACTCTTCCCCTCGCAGTCCGACGTCTATATCGCGCCCACGCTCAACGGTTTCTCCTCCTTCTCCATCACGCCCACCACGCTTCCCCAAGGACTCTCCTTCTCCACGCTCGCCGGCTCCTTCTACGGCACTCTCGCCCCCACCGCCTCCTCCGCCTCCTTCTCCATCACCGCCACATTCGCCGACGGAGCGACTCACCGCACTACCGTCACTCTCTTCGTCCTTCCGTGCGTCGTCAACCAGGCGTTCCTGTCCATCGAGACTATCTCCGCCAAGCAGGCGTCTGCCGCCTTCTGGACCCTTGCCAACGACCGATCGACCCTCGCCACCGGGCGTGGAGAGAACACCGCCGTTCCCAGCTCCTTCACGCAGACCTTCTGCCTTCCCTTCGACATGTACACGCTCACTCTCGACTCCACCACCCACACGCCCTGGCCGCGCGGCACGCTTCTGCGCCTCACCCTCACCACCGCCTCCACCACCCTCACCATTGGGTCCGTAACTCACACCACCGCCACGTCCATCGCCGTCTCGCTGCCTCTCCGCCTCCTTAGCGACGGCACGGCCGTTGACTGGACCTACCACCCCTCCTCCTCCGTCCCCGCCGATTGGACGCAGGATCGGCCCGCCTCAGCCTGGGAGCCATTGCCCGACTCCCTGACGCTCGCGCAGTCTGTCTGGCTGTTCCGAAAGCAAGTCTCCCTTCCCTCCATCGCTTCCGAAGAACTCGTGGAGTTTCGTGTGTTCTGCCGTGCCGGCCTCCTCCTCGTCTCCAACGGAGTGGAGTTTCACCGACACTCCATCCCCGCGGGAGAGATCACTTCCTCCACCGTGGCGCAGGATCCCACACCGATCACCTACTGGCACGTCCTTTCCTTCACAGCCGCCGAAGCGTCCCTGCGGAGCGGAACCAACGTGCTGGCGATCGCTGTGGTGAACCCCGACGCGCAGACGCGTGCGGTGGACTTCCGAGCCATTGTCCACCTCAGCGGGTACTCCGCCTTCGTCGCGCAGCAGTTCACAGACGCCTCCTCGGCGGACTCACTCTCGCTCGTGGACTCCGCACACATCGGGGACCACGCCGCCAGCCGCCTCTTCGACGCTGACCTCTCCTCCTTCTTCTCCTCCTCCGGCTCCTCCTTCGTCACCCTCCTCTTCCACAACCAGCGCAGCGACAAGTACAACACCTACTGCCTCACGTCCGCGCCCACGCACGCCTCCACGTACCCCGTCGCCTGGACACTCAGCGCCTCAAACGACGGTTCCGCCTGGGTCTCTCTGGACGCCGTGTCTGCCGCGTCCTTCTCGCTGGGCGAGTCGAAGTGCTCCTTCTTCCCTTCCGGCGCCTTCTCTCACTACCGCCTCCACCTCGAACGCTCCCAATCCTCCCTTCTGAATCTGGCCGAATTCGGCCTATTTTTCGTGAAGGCGGTGGGCGAGATGGAGCCCCTGTCGCTTTCTCCTGACTCGCTTCAAGGCTTCCTTGGCTGCCCCATCACCTCCTACGCCCTCTCCAGCTCCCATTATCGCCACTTTTCGGTGCAGCCCGCCCTGCCCGCGGGTCTGAGTCTCGACGCTGTGACGGGTCTTCTCTTCGGCACGCCCTCCGAACTGCACGAGGCCTCGCAATTCTCCCTGACCGCGGAGTCGCACGGCGGCTTGCCCACCACCGCCGTGTTTTCCCTCGCGATTCTGCAGTGCGACGAGGAAACCTCATCCTTGTCGCTCTTCCGCGTCGCCGTTTCCGACTTCGCCGCGACCGACGAAAACCACATCGAATTCTGGATTCTGAGCACCGCTGGCGTTGCGGCTCACGCAGTGGTTGTGGGCGAGCAGTCCTGGGAACACCGCGAGGGCGTATCTTCCTTCGAGCGGTCCTTCTGCGTCCCCTGCGGCGCCTACACCGTCCGGTTCGAGCACGTGCTGCGTGGCGCAATAACCCCCTCCTACTCCCTCTCTCTCTCAGGCGCTGACGAAGTGTATTCTGGAACCTTCGACGCCTCCACCACCGCCTCCGAGTTCCGTTTCGACACCACGCGTCTGATCCACCCCATCACCACCTCCTGGCACTACCGCATCGACTCCTCCGAGCCGCCCGCCAACTGGTTCCAGTCCGCCACCAGCGCGCTCTGGCCCGAAGCCACGCCCACGTCGCTGCCGCCTCTCTCCACGCTCACCTCCTATTACTGCACCACCTTCCAAGCCGCCTATACCTCCTCCGTCAGCGCCTTCTCCGTCGGCGTGCGTTCCCGCGGGGGAATCGTGGTTTATCTCAACGGCATGGAGATCTCACGTGCGCGCATGCCCGAGGGACCCGTCACGCACTTCACGCCTCCCACCAGCGAAACGCCCGATACCGAATTCATCGTGTTTTCTGGCAGCGTGCAGTTCCTGCCGTTCGTGGTGGACGCGTCAGCGCAGGTGGAGGGCGGGCGTGAAGGTGATAACAACCGGCTGTGCGTCGAACTGCACCGCAAATCCGCCGTGTCGGAAGTGAACTTCTTCGCCGCCTCCTTGAAGTACGTCGCGTCAGGCAGCGACAGAGTGCTCGACGGAGAGAGCTGGGGCTCCGTACAGGGAATCGGTGCGCCCTGGCACGAGTACGTCGCCAACGCGTTCGACAAGAACATACGCTCGAAGTACTTCGGGTCGTCGACGTGCGAGGAGGTGGCGGCGCGTTGGACGTACACGAGCGAGCGGAGAGAGTTCGCCAACCGACTGCGGTTTTACGCAGGGAATTCGTTCACGCGGCGGCCCCGGCGTCTACGGCTGGAGGGTTCGCAGAACGGGGAATCGTGGAAGGTGCTTCTGGAGAGCGAGGAACTGACGTGGGAGAGTGGTGGCTATGGCGAGTGGAAGGAGTGGCGGCTGAGCAACCAGGAGTCATTTCACGCATACCAGCTGGTGGGCAACGGATGCGGTAGTGAGGGAATTGAGTTTGCTGAGGTCCTTCTCTTTGCCGATCGCGTGAATGTGGCGTGTGCTGCCGTGGACGGATTCCCCGCGGCAAATGAGGGAGAAGAGAGTCATGGGCCGTGTCCTGAGTTCATGACGGGCTATGCCATCCGAACCTGTCAGAACGGTCATTTCAGTTCGATTGACGAGTCGCATTGCATTCCCACAGTACCCACCTCCTTCTCTTACGAGCCGCAGCGCATCACTGCCTTCACCTACTCCTTCGTGTCCGCCTCGCCCGTGCTGTCCTTTTATGTCTCCTCCTTCTCCATCAAGCCCTCGCTTCCCGCGGGACTCGTGCTGAGTTTCAAAACCGGCCGGATTTCGGGCACGCCGGTGGAGGCCAGTTTCGTCACCACCTACACGATTACCGCCAAAAACAGTCGCGGGTCTTCGCGCGCCTTTTTGGAGATTATCGTGAAGAGCGGTTGCCCGAGCATCGGGGACTTTCCTTCGACGCCCGTGGGCGAGGAGGCGGAGTACCGCTGCTCGAAGAATTACTGGATGTACGGGAAGGTGCGGCGGCTGTGCATGGAGCACGAGGGCATGGCTGTGTGGGGAGAACCGCGGGGATACTGCAAGAGAAGTGTGATGCTGGTGGTGGTGGTTGTGTTGGCTGCATTGATTCTGTGCGCGGTCGTGATCACGTGGTGTGTGAACGAGTCGATGAATCGGCGAATGAACGTGTACCAGCTGCCAAACGGGGAGTATGAGATGGAGGAGGTGGGGGAGAAGGAGAATATGGAGGCAGGAGAGAAAGAGGAAACGGAACGAGTGCGTGTACGACCGGCGATGAAGCTGGTGGGAAGACCTGTGTTCCTGTACATCCCGCGGTACTTCCACAAGAAGAAGAAGGATTATAGCTATGAGTACAAGAGACTGAGGCCGAGGGAGTTGAATCGTATTTGGTGTGTTTGTTGGAACAAAGAGGGGTTACGTGTTATTTGCGAGGGCTCCAATGTCTAGGAGTGAGAGATAGGATGAAAGGGAACTCTGTTTACACTGGTAATTCCTGTTACGGAAGCCATAAGGAAGATACACGTCTGTCAGCGAAGGCATATCCTTCAGAGTGATGTAGTATGGGGAATTGAAGGAAAAACTGTTTTCAACGGTGCGAAGAGTGGTGAGTTTGGGTAAGTCTATTCATGATTCAAGTCATCTCATTCGTACTGCTTAACACTAATGTGCCCTTATTTGAACTCGTATTGTAACAGTTCATTGCATTCAAACCAAGTTGAATGGATTGCAATTCAGGCATATCTACACTCATAGTCCATTCAATGCCCCATACCGGTAATAGACACCGTTGTGCACTGATAGAAAGCCTTGCCACCAAACAGAAGAGTCTTCAGACGGGGCAAATCTACTCATAACACGTTCATATCATCGTGACTCTTCAACTGGAAGTTCGCGTAATAGAAATTGAAACTCTCTGCACTTAGCTTCCCCATTTCAATCACCTCCAAAGAAGGCACATTCTCAATCATACACACACAATAGCTAGAGAAAGAAAAGCAACCCATCTTCAACTCTTTTATCATAGAGCAGTTCATCAAATAGAACTTACTGTTCTTGTCATTCACACTCCCATTCTTGTGCTTCGTGAAACTGTTCTTCCCAACCACCACACTCTCCAACTGATTCAATCCGATAATCCTCGTATCAATTACATTACCGAAACAGTCATCACCAATCACTATACTCTTCAGCTGTTTAAACGCACTCAGATCAAATGCCTTCATTTCTTCCTCATTACAACAATTGGATACGATTGTCACATGCCTTACAGTCACCACCAGATTCTTCCACTCGTTCAAACTCTTCACACTCACCGTGTAATCCGTAACACTTTTCACAACCACGGATCGGAAGGACACGTCCATTCCCTTCTCTTCCCAACCATTGAACAACTGGGAATGCGTCGTCACTACTCCTTTCGTCCACTCTCCTTCTGTTTCCCCCATTCCAGTATTGATGTTGATCAAACACCCTCTCCCATTCCTGTAGTACTTGTCCTTCTTCTCGTCATACACGTACCCTCCTTCATACACAGGATGACGATTCAACACAGTCACGTTCTCCTTTTCCTTTTCGACCTCATACTCGATCATCACACTCTCATTCTGGAACTCCTGAAAGATCTGGAACAACTGATCCTCTTTCCACACTCCATACAGCAACACTCTCCCACTCGTCTCGTCATACGCATATCCTTCTCCTTCTCTCTTCATGGAATAGGGGTTGTCAAACCCTCCTCGATACACGATGCGGCTGTTGTCTCCAGAACGCACCACCAAGATGAGTACATTGTCACACTTCTCCAAATAACGGCAGTTCCTTCGGTTCTTCACCGTATCCCATGATTCCGTCTTCAACACCTTCCCCTTCTCATACAGTGTAAAACCGCCGATTCGTATGCCCCCGCTCACCATCCATGCCAGCGTGATGATGCCCTTGCAGAACAACTGACATCTTCCCGTTTTCAACTCCTTCACCATGTACTCATCCTTATGGTCTCCTTGAAACGTCGTAACCTCATACTCCACATCATCACAGGTTACCTTGGCACAGGAGGCGGAAGTGTATCCATCAAGCAGGAGAGCCGTAGCGTTCTTTTCCTTCACTTCAACTATACGTAATTCGTCTGAATCAGTGACCACGCTTCGAATTTGACATTTTCTGAGCAAACCACGCAATGCAACGCTTTCAGTCCGATTTCATTATACTGAAAGCACACCCTCCACTGTTGCATGCCAACCAAACAGCGAACCACAACAACGCATCCATTCTTTGATTACTCCATCCCTTCCCTCTCCCGCTATGTTTACAGGACACATCGTGCAGAGAGAGGTAAGCTCTTCGATTATCCTATTCGACGCCATTGCGGTGATTATCTGGGTTTCCTGTCTGGTCTACAACAAGCAGAAACGAGCACTCTATTTTTGCGCCATTGGGTTCGTCGTGTACTATTTGGTGGATGGAGTGCTTTGGCTGGCTATTATGAAGACGAGAGAGATTTCACCGAGCTCTCACCAGTACCTACTTGAGATCTGGCTCCAATTGGGCCCCGGAATCATCCACCCGTCATTCGTGTGCATGATGCTCGAAGGCACGTTCGGACCGCAGCGACATACGATACGGAAAGAGTTCTGGATCTTGCTCTTCATGCTGGTTCAGTTTACGCCTGCATTCATGCAGAAGTCCATCAAGGGATCGTTCACCATTTTCGTGAGCCGCACCATGGACTCGCAACGGTGGCTGTTCATTCTCATCGCGTTGCTGAGCTATCTGTTCCTCGTCTACAAGAATGTGACGGTGAAGAACATGTGGAAGATCTTCTTCATCTGTGCTGGAGTGGAGACCTGTTTTGAGTTTTCCCTTTTCCTGTCCGACATCCGCAATGCCTCGCTCAAAACTATTTTAATTGATTGCGTGCTGGAGTTCAACGTGGGAGCCGCCCTTGTTCTGTATTTGTGGAGAGGCATGTTCCCCGAGAACGAGCGACAGTCCATAGACGACGTGCTAACGGACGCTACTGACGACAAGCTTATCTACCGTTGTTTTTTCGACACAACCACTACACGCGGTCGAATTGTTGGGCCCACACCCTGATTTGAAAGGAAAGAACGATGCTCCTGCAGCCCGACGCCGATCTGGATGCTCTGCTTGATATAGAAAACGAGCAGATGGAGGGTGATCTATCCGAACGGCGTACTCCTTTCGTGATTGCGAAACTCACGCATAGTGGATTTGGAAGAGGCACTGATGGATGAAATGTGCTTTTCATATAGTGTATATCATGTTGTAGATTGCAACAGAAGGAAAACAAGCAGCCAGAGGAAAAACGGGAGGAAGATACGCTTCTTGATAACCAAAGTGGGGAAGACGTGCCGGTCGATGTGGAGGAGAATATTGTGGATATGTCCCAGCCAAAGGAGGAATACGTGTTCAAAGTGCCTCCAGAGGGACGATCTACCCTGTGCAAATTGAACGATGTTGCCCTTTCCAGACTGTATGAAGTGATAGGGCTCCCTTGTCTTCCTTCGTCGCGAGAAGCTGAAATACGAGCAGTCGGCACCACAGATACACACACGACTGCTCAACAAACCCATTGAAAAGCTGATCGACGAAGTGCATGAGAATCGCATCCGCGTTGGTCTCTTCCCAGAAACTCACTCAAAGAGAGAACTCGAGTACAAAGAACTGGCCGCCAAGGGAAACGACCGCCTGCTCCCGTCCAACTGGAATTCGGAAATGGCGCCTCGCTCCTTCATCGATCTCATCTCCGACGGCCACACAAACCGAGTGTTCATGAAGTGGCTGTCGCAATGGAAGCCCACTCTCTTCCACGTGCATCATCTCTCTCCCTCCCACCTGTAGACGAAGGAGAACGAGAGCACCACGGAGATCGACGCGCTTCCCTTCTACTGCCCCGAATGCCACCAGGGCGGTCATCATTCTTCGCGGTGTCTTTCAAAGCCGCCGCTTCGCCCCTATTTCGCGCCGGATTTGCCGTCGCCGCTGCCCTCGAGACCGCTGAACCCACTGCTGGTGCTGACGGGACCGAGTGCGAGTGGCAAGTCCTCTCTGGTGCGCGTCGCGGCCCATGCGCATCGATTGCGTATTGTTGCCTTTTCGGGGGAGATGGCTGGGGTATCGACGCAGCAGACGATTCAGGACATGAAAAGCGTGTTTGAAAGCAAGGGAATCGAGTTTGGAACCGCATCTCCGCCGATGCTTCTTTTCGTGCCTCTTTTTGCCAAGAGTGAGCGTTAGGACAATTTTGACACCTCCTTTTCTGCCGGCGAGCGCAAAGCGATCGCATCCTTCCTCCACAAGCGATTTGAAGAGTCGAAGAAGGATGCCAAGATTTCCCTCTTTCCCGTGGTGATCGTGTGCAACGACCTGGTATTTGTTGTTTCGCTTTGTCAGCGTAGTACGCTTCCAACCTGCTGGAGTTGAAGCCCTTCTACCAGCGATTGAACATGCCGCTGATTAGCAACGCGCAACAGACCTCCGTGGTCCAGCGCATCTGTCAGAAGCAGGGCATTCCGTGCGACACCACCGCAATCGGGACATTGGTGGATTTGGGACAGGGGGACATTCGGTACGTGTTGAATTCCCTCCAAGCGGTGGTTCTTGTCGCGGGAAAGGTGACGGACGAGAGCGTGAGGGAGGCGGGTCTCACGAGCAAGGAGAGTGTCCATAATCTGGACGATTTCTGGAGACTGCTGTTTCTGTGCCATCGTGATCGTGGAAGTGGGAGACAAGGGCGGAAGTGAAGAATAGGGAGTGGGGGCATATGCTCGAACTTGTCCCGATTGTTCCAGCACTTCGGGGACGTGGACCCCGAGCGCGTCATCGAGGGCGTTTTGGAGTATTTGCCCACCATCGCCATTCCCGACTTCACGCTCACCAAGTACGCCTCCGCCTTCGACGCGATCATCGACTACGAGTGGATCCTCCAGAAGACGCGACAGACGTGAGAGTCGGCGAATCGCGATGATGCGTAGAATGCACTTCAGTCTGCAGAGGATGCTGCCCGCGTACCTGGGAATCATCCACATGCTCTACCGCCGCGAGGCGCCCGCCAAGCTGGGCCGTGTGTCGACGAAGGCAGGAGGGAATGTGGATTATCAGGGAATTAGTTAACGCACAGCTGTATCGCCAGCGCACTGCAAACCGCGCCGAGATCGTGAGTCTGAAGTACAGCCGCGCGCTGCGGGAGATGGAGGGATGCCGCATGATGCCGCTCATTTTGGAGTACCTGTCTCCGCTGCTGCAGCTGATCACGCCGTCCATCCGGCCTGTCGACACACTGCTGATGACGAACGCGGAGAAGAGGGAAGTGGCTCGCATCGCATTCCTGATGGCGTGCGTGTTCTGGTCCTACATCTGACGGATAGTGAGTACGGCGTGTATTACGAGTCCAACAACGCGACGGGCGTGCTCCAGATTGCGCTGAAGCCCGATCTCGTCGCCTTGGTGTCCTATCCCGAGTTGCCTTCTCCCTTCTTGAAGGTAGTTGCTATACTCATCAGATGAGGCGGTAGGTGCAGAACGCGGTGAAGTTCAAGATGCAGGGCGAATTGCAGAAGGTGCTGATCCGCGGCAACTACGCCATGCCCTCCAATCGGGAGGAGAATGAACCCGTGGTGAAGAAACAAGCGCCAACTACGCCGGTGAAGCGAAAGGCGCATTCCGCGCAGATGCAGTCCGAGAGCGCCAAGAAGGCGCGCCAAGTGGACGTTGAGGTGAACGAGCAGGAGATCGAGAAGAAGATGACGCCGATCAAGAATTCCTTCTTCGCCTCCCACCAGACGGCACGCGTGCGCAAGGGGATTCAGGGCATCGTGTTCCGTTTTCAGAAGGGGTTCACGTGCGCCGTACGGCAGTCTGCATCGATTCAGGACTTTTTGTAGTGTGTTTGCTTTAAACCATCCCATTCTGTGATAACCAGACGTTTGTCGTAAGGAACGATTCTAGCAACACGCACATCCTCAACACCCGCAATTCTTCACAACAAACACAACAAACTTGAAACCACCACTACGACGTGTACGCCTTGATCATGTCCGTATCGAAGGTCTGTCCCTTGGTCGCATTCTCCAGGAAGTTCAGACACTCCACCTTCGCGCGCGTCACCTTCGCCGGCGAGTCCGCCTCAATGTACAGGTGCAGCTTCCTCGAGCCCAGCGCCGGCTTCTTGCCCGGCGGCACGTAATTGCCGCGAATGCCAATCGCGGCGCCCGTCCAGTCCTGAATGCGCTCCATCTCCGTGCGGTTGTTCAGCGCGTAGCGCGCCTTCTGCGGGTAGTCGTTGATCTCCACCTCCTCGAAGTAGTATATGTTGCCGTTCACGTTCAGCTTCTGAATGCCCTGATTGAACTGAATGCTCTCCTACTCCTCACGCACACGCCCCACGCCCACCTCGATCGACTGCACTGCCTTGATCGCCTCCATCAGCGTCGTGGAGGACACCGACCCGCTGTCCGCCGCCGCCTGCAGCAGTTTGTCCATGCCCTCGCCGCCTCCCGCCGCGATGGAGTTCACGATCTCGATTCCCTTCCGCTTCACGTTCTTGCGGTTCACCGTGCCATCCTCGTTCATCAGTTCTATCCATCACACTCCACTCTCACACCCACCATTGTCGTTGTCGCGGTGACCAAACACGTCGTCGTCGTCATCGCTCTTCTCCTCGTCGATCTTGTCCAACAACTCCTGCATCGACGGCCCCTTCTCCTCCTCCTCCGTCGCCGTCGTTGCCAGCTTGATGTTGAACTTGTCGCGCACCGTCTGCTCGTCGTTCTCCTGTTGCTGCGCCTCCTCCGCGGAAATGATCCCGTTCTCCACCTCCACCTGCCGTCGCTGCATGTTCTTGATCACCTCCTTCTCGCCCGCCTCCGCCTCGTCGAACTTGAACCCCTTCGTCGCGTAGCCCGAGCGGCGGTGACGTGCCGCGCCCTCCTTCACCTTCGCCTCGAACGCGTCCGCCATGGCTTGAAGCTCCGCCGGCACGGGCGACTTGCTCTGCTTCAGCGCCTTCACCATGTCCCCCGCGTACTGCTCCTCTTGCGGCGTGATGAACGTGATGGCCGTGCCCTTGTTGCCCGCACGCCCCGTTCGGCCCACGCGGTGCACCTACGCGTCACGCCCTCGCATTACAACCACATAGTCCTCCAGGTGGTTGGGGCAGTCATAGTTGATCACCAGCACCAGGTCGTTCACGTGGATGCCACGACCGGCCACCGACGTCGCGATCAGAATGGTCCGCACCTTCTTCTTGAAGTCGATGATCGTCTGATCGCGGTCCTGTTGGTCCATGCCGCCGTGCAACGTGAACGAGTAATACCCGCTGCGCAGCAAGTCACGGAACAACTACGCCTCACACGCCCGCGCCGCAACTACGAAGTCCGCCTTCTGCTGTTTGTCCACGAAGATCAGAATCAGACCCTTGTCGTACCACTCGCCCAGAATCTGCAATAACCGCGGGTACTTCTGCTCCTTCGTGCGCACCTCGATCGTCTGCGACACCTCCGCCGCCACCTCCGTCCGCCCGCCCACCACGATCATCACGGGCTTGTGCAGCAGCGACCGCGCCAGGTTCTCCACGTGCGACGGGAAGGTCGCGGAGAACATGACGAGTTGGCGGTCGGGCCGCGCGTTGGAGAGTATCATCTGGATCTGCGGCTCGAAGCCCATGTCCAGCATGCGGTCCGCCTCGTCCAGCACCACGTACGACACGCGATTCAGACCCACCAGCCGGCCCTGGTTCAGACACAGGATCTCGATCATGCGACCTAGGCGTCATTCCCAGCCACCACGCGCACCGGGCGTGCAGACAATAATCTCACTCCCGCGCTTGAGGCTGTTGATCTGGTCGGTCATCGACGTGCCGCCGTACACCGCCGTGATGCGAATGCCTAGCGCGCGGCAGAACTTGGACGCCTCGCTGTAGATCTGCGCCACCAGCTCGCGCGCCGGCGCCAGGATCAGCCCGATGGGCCCGTCGCCCTCCTTCACCGGCGGCTGGTCAAGCACGTGCCGGAACAGCGGTAGGAGGTATGCCAACGTCTTGCCCGAGCCCGTCTTGGCGATGGTGATGACCTCACGACCGCTCATCACGGTGGGAATCGACTGGCATTGGATGGGGAAGGGCTTCTTGTAGCCCAGCTTCTCGATCACGCGCAGGATCTTCTCCGACAGCCCGCACTGCGCCCACGTCAGCACCGGCCGCGGGTAGTTCTTGCCGCGGATCGTCATGTTCCAGGACTCGCGCAGCTTGGCGATCTCCTCGTCCGTCATGCGCGCGATCAGCGGCGACTCCTTGTAGAAGTTCTTGTTGATGGGGATGTACTCGATCTTGGAGTGGTCCACGGGCTAGGGGTCAGGCCGTGACAGCACCAGCACCGCGAGGATCTTCACCTGGATCTTCTTCTGCAGCTTCTCCAGCGCGCTCAGCTCCGTGTTCTCGTCCATGTACTCCTCCACATAGTCGTCCTGCTACGCATCAACGTGCTTCGATAAACGCACCATCTCCGTGTAGCCCAGGCCCTCGTCGATGAGCTTCTGCGCCTTCTCCTTCTGCTCCTTCTGCTCCTCCTCCTCTCTCTACCTTTTATGGTAATCACACACGCCCACCTGCTTCTGCAGGGCCTGCTTGAACTCCTCGTGGTACTTCTCCTCCTCCTCCGCGTTCTCCTCCTTCTGCTCCTCCGCGTTCTCCTTCCTACGCCTCACGACTCGCCTCCGCCTCCACATCAGCTCGTCCAGTGTGATCACGGGCGCGGCGGCCGCCTGCTTCTCCTCCTCCTGCTTCTCTCCCTCCTTCTGGTTATCGTAGTCCTTCTTGATGGAATCCATCATGCCCTTCTCCGTCTCTTTCTACACCTCATAGACTGTGCAATGCACCACGTTGATTTCGCGCATGAACGCATCCAGCGGATCTTCGTCCTCCTCTTCCTTTGTCTCTTTCCATCACACCCAAGCAATGCACGTACCCTGTGTAGCAGCAGTCTTCGCGGTGAACTCATTGGCAGCAGGATCAT
>OIWT01001776.1_pt1 | contig 24357 bp, 26 predicted proteins | sample 1587701 | NCBI WGS metagenome assembly OIWT01 (sample SAMEA3888904, study PRJEB22519) | human gut metagenome | biome: human gut; feature: human-associated habitat; material: faeces | place: Denmark | collected 2009
CAGCACCTGTGACAACAACGTGTGGGAGCCGGGTGTATATGGATGGGAGGAGGTCACATGACGGAAGCCATCATTGTGGCGCTGCTGGGTCTTGCGGGGACGCTGGCGGGAAGCTATCTGGCCAACCGGAAAAGCACCGCCCTGATCGTCTACCGGCTGGAACAGCTGGAGCAGAAGGTCAGCAAGCACAACAAACTGGTGGAGCGCACCTACGCGCTGGAGGAAAGTGTGGCGCTGCTGGAGGAGCGGCAGAAGGTAGCCAATCATCGTATCGACGATTTGGAAAAAGTACACAACAACATGGGACAGGCCAATTAGGCCGGAAAGGACTACATTATGAGAAACTGGAAGAACTGGATCAAGGCGGCGGGCGTTCGCGCCATCAAGACCGTGGCACAGACCGCCGTTGCCACCATCGGTACCGCTGTGGCGCTGGGCGACGTGAACTGGCTGATGGTGGCCAGCGCCAGCGTCCTGGCGGGTATTCTGAGCCTGCTGACCAGCGTGGCGGGCCTGCCGGAGCTGGAGGAGTGAGCTATGCGCTTCGGCATCGACATTTCGGACGCGCAGGGCGTGTTCGATTGGGGTAAAGCCGATGGTGTTACCTTCGCCGTCCTGAAGGGCGGCGGGGGTAACAACGGTTTTTACACCAATAAGCAGTTCCAGCGGAACTATGAGGAGTGCGTCAAGCGCGGCATTGATGTGGGCTGCTACTGGTTCAGCAAGGCGCTGACCGTGGAGCAGGCAGAGCAGGAGGCGGCGTATTTCTTCGACAGCTGCCTTACCGGGAAAAAGTTCACCCTGCCGGTTTATATGGACGTGGAACACAAGGACATGCTGGCGCTGGGCAAGGACGCGCTGACGGCCATTGTGCTGGCCTTCTGCGAGGCGCTGGAGCAGCGCGGCGCATGGGTGGGCATCTACTCCTCCCGTGCCATGTTCGAGGGCTATATGCACGACGAGCAGCTGTTCAAGTATGCCCACTGGGTGGCCGAGTGGGGCGAAACGTGCCGGTATGGCCGGGACTTCGGGCTGTGGCAGTTTGGCGGCGAGGTCAACAAGCTACGGGGCACCAAGGTTGCCGGTGTGGTGTGTGACCAGGATTACATGCTGACGGACTATCCGGCGCTGCTGGGCATGTCCGGCAGGAATGATTTCAGGGAGGTTGGGAACATGACAGAACAGCAGCTACGGCAGAAGGCGGCAGACACCATCCTTGGCTGGGTGGGGCTGAACGAGGCGGACGGCAGCCACAAGAAGATCATTGACATCTACAACAGCCACAAGCCGCTGGCGAGGGGCTACGCGCTGAAATACACCGACGCATGGTGCGCCGGTACGGTCAGCGCCGTGGCCATCGTCTGCGGTATTACGGACATCATGCCCACAGAGGTGGGCGTGGGGAAGATGATCGACCTCTATAAGGCGCTGGGCCGCTGGATGGAGCGGGACGACTACACGCCCCAGATCGGCGACGTGGTGGTATACGCATGGAGTGACAACGGCGCGGGCGAGTGTACCACCGGCGCGGATCATGTGGGCATTGTCACCAAGGTGTCCGGCACGTCCTTCTGGGTGACGGAGGGCAACTACCGCGACAGCGTAAAGACGCGGTCTATGCAGGTCAACGGGCGGTACATTCGCGGCTTCGGTCTGCCGGACTATGCCAAGAAGGCTACCGGCGTGGCGTCCACCATGCCCACCACGATGGTGACGGAGAAAACCGTGACGGTGAAGCTGCGGCAGTTAAAGAAGGGCAGCGTGGGCAACGACGTGAAGGCGCTGCAAACGCTGCTGATTGTGGGCGGCTATTCCTGCGGCTCTGCCGGGGCCGATGGTGACTTCGGTAGCGGCACAGATATTGCCGTGAAGGAGTACCAGCGGAATCACGGTCTGACCGCCGACGGCGTGGTCGGCGCAGTGACGTGGGGTAAGCTGCTGGGAGCGTGACTTTGTTAGTAACGTGTTAGTAACCGAAACAAACCAAGAAAAACTGTGTAACTATTTCAAAACATAAGAGCGCGGTTTTAAGTGATTTGTGCCGTTTTGCGTCACTTTGTGCTGCGTTTAGAGCGCCTGCTTATATTTCACACGCAGGAGGTCACTGGTTCGAGTCCAGCAGTCTCCACCAAGAAAAACCTTGGAAACCTTGTGTTTCCAAGGTTTTTCTCGTTTTTGATGATTTTTCGGTGTCTGCGTATAACGGACACTTTGCCGCCTTGTGTTTTCAAGTGTTGCCTTGTTTTAGGTCTCAAGCTGTATTAAGCTGTACGCCTTTTGTGCCCTGGGAGCCTTACAAATACTTGAGATTCACGGTCATGTCCTCTGATAACATCGGGTCGATCTGCTGTAGCTGCGCCCTGACGGCTTCTGCGCTGCGCTTGGGTGTGTAGGTGCCATCCATCAACTGCTGCGAGGCGGTATCCACAGCGGCGGCAACGCCAGCAAACACCTCCGGCACCACATGAGTATAGATTCCCAGCGTGGTGGATACGTCCCGGTGACCCAACAGCTTCTGGACGATCTTGGGATTGATCTCCTGCTCCAAAAGCATGGAGGCATAGGTGTGCCCTTACGGTATAATTACGACAAACCGGAAAAGCCCCGTACATCAAGGGTTTTCGGTTATCTGGCAAGGTTTTTCATCCTTTTCCAAACCGAAAAATCGAGCCGCGAAGTAGTTATATCGTAGGGGGTGTTATAGTAACGACAAAAATAAAATACCGTTTGGGCGGGCTGTCAGCCCGTCCAAGAAATCAGGACATTTCCTCTGAAAAGAAGAAATGTCCTTTTTTTGTACCCAAAATCAGATGCCGACAGGAGGAACACAATGCCTGAAAAAACAGTGCAGAAGGAACCGGACAAAAAGCCCGCGCCATCCAAAAAGCCGAAACCGCAGCAGGAAGTAGTTGTTCAGATTTCGCTCTCTGAGCTGCATCCGTTCCCGGATCACCCCTTTCAGGTGCGAGAGGATGCGTCCATGCAGGAAACCGCCGAAAGCGTCAAGGAGTACGGCGTCCTCGTCCCCGCGCTGGCGCGGCCACGGGAGGACGGCGGCTATGAACTGATCGCAGGCCACCGCCGCAAACACGCCTGTGAGCTGGCGGGGCTGGCCACCATGCCCGTCATTGTCCGCGACATTGACCGGGACGCTGCCACCATCATCATGGTGGACAGCAACCTTCAGCGTGAGAACATTCTCCCCTCCGAACGCGCCAAAGCCTACAAGATGAAGATGGAGGCCATCAAGCGGCAGGGCGCACGAACGGATCTGACTTCGCCGAAAATTTCGGCGAAGTTCCGCAGCGATGATGAAGTTGGTCAGGATGCCGGTGTGAGCGGAGATACCATCCGCAACTACATCGCCCTGACGCAGTTAGTCCCGGAGCTTCAGCAGATGGTGGACGAGAAGAAAATCGCCCTCAGTCCCGCCTATCAGCTTGCGGCGCTGACACCCAAGGAACAAGGGCTGCTTCTGGAAACCATCGACAGCGAACAGACCACCCCCTCGCTCTCGCAGGCGCAGCGGATGAAAAAGCTCAGTCAGAGCGGCGAGCTGAACGAGGACACCATGCTCTCCATTATGATGGAGCAGAAGAAACCGGAGAAAAACGACATCACCCTTTCCGGTGAAAAGCTCCGCAAATACTTCCCGCGTTCCTATACCCCGTTCCAGATTGAGAACACCATCTTCAAATTACTGGACGCATGGCAGAAAAAGCGCCAGCGCGACCAGAGCCGTTGAGCGGACAAGCAGTTTGTTTGTCCGCTATTTTCATGCCAAAAGGAGGACGCCATGTATATCAACACGTTCAAATACACGCCCAAGGATGTGAGCTGCCAGCTCTGTACCGAGTATGTGAAAAAGCTGGGCTGTACCGCCCTGCGCTGCCCGTGGCTGGCCGAGCGCATTGAGGCCGGTGTGGTCGGCTACCGCGAGGCAGTCTTAGAGACATTTCCCCATGAACGCCGCCTGTTCCAGCGCCTGAACCTGCTGATCAAGCACTATCCCGGAAGCCTTTGGAGCAACGAGCAGCATGAGCGCCGAATGCAGTATCAATGTGCCGTGCAGGGCTACCGCCGCCGCAGGGATACCAACGCCTACTATGCGGCCATGTACCTGCTGACCTCCAACGACGATATTTACCGCCGCACGGCAAATTGCTTCTGCAAGGACGGGATTGAGTTCGGCTATGCGGTGCTGAAAAACACCTCGCCGCACAACTACGCGCTGTTCATGGCGGCGCGTGACCTCTGCGACAAGACGGAGGCGGTTACGATGGCGGACTTGGCGGAACCGGAGGTCATTGACCCGGAGGCGCTGCGCCTGATCGTCAACGCCACTCTGATCGCCCGTTACGGGCTTGCCGCCTTTCAGATCAGAGCGCGAGGTGCCGAATATGAACGCTGATGATTTTGTCGGCGGTCACAGCATCCTTGCGCTGGAGCGCTTTATGGACGAAACCCGCCACATGATTATTTTTGATGTCCTGTCGTGGAAATCCCCTGTGGGTGAAAAGGGCGAACGGCTGCGGCTGTTCCTCTCCGACGTGGGATATGCCAAGGCGCAGGCATCCGAGAGGCGCGGAGAAATCAAAATCCGCAAACACGCCGCCGTCATTGAGGGGCATATCCTTCCTGACCGGAAAAAGCGGCGTCACTAAAGTGATTGGAGGAATTACCATGAGCAGAGTAACAGAGCTGGAAAAAGCGCTGACCACGCTGTTCCGCAAGGGTACGGAGGTCGGCTACACGGAAACGGAGATCGACGAGTTTCTGGAAAACATTGACTATCACGCCCTGCTGCAAGCCGTTTGGAACAAGGCCGAAACGGTCTATGCCTATCGCGCAGACGGCAAGAATGCGCTGAGCTTGGACTATCGCAGCTCGGAGCTGTTCAAGCAGCGAGCGACGCTTCTCTATGAGGACGTGGGCGACAGCTATATCGGCGCGGTGTTTGCCGCCCGGTCGATGGAGCTGTGGCTGCTGGAGGATATGGGCTTTGCCGTCGTTGCCAAATTCAGCGTGAACGCCGGAGAAGGCGAATACGTCACCGAGTATCGCGTCTACAAGGGCAGCGATTGGGCAGACAGCGAGATTTCTCTGGATTTGGAGGACTTGGTGGCCGAGCTTGCCGCCCTGTGCGATCCCTACTACGAACACGAGCAGCCCATCTATGAGCTGTGATGTGGGAAAGGAGTGAAAACGGAGCGGCTTCCCCATGCGGGAAACCATTCAGAACGCAAACGGCAAGCAGTTTCACGCCGTCAGCCTGTCCGGTGGCAAGGACAGTACCGCCATGCTGCTTTTGATGATCGAACGAGGTATGCCCATCGACATGGTGCTGTCAGCGGACACCGGCATGGAGTTCCCGGAAATGTACGAACACCTTGCCAAACTGGACGAGCATCTTTTCCGGGAGCGCGGCATCCATATTACCACGCTGCGGCATCCCAAGGGCTTTGAATACCTGATGTTCGACGAACCCAAGCAGAAGCCCCGCAGTCTGGAAAACCGTGCAAAGCTGGGCATCCCGCCCTACGGCAACGGCTGGCCGGGAATCCGCGTCCGCTGGTGTACCGGGCAGCTCAAAACGCACCTCATCACCAAGGAGGTCAACCGGCTCAAAGGCGAGCTGGGCGCGATCCACTATGTCGGTATCGCCGCCGATGAAGCGTGGCGCTGCAAGGATGAGCGGTATCCCCTCGTGGAATGGGGCATCACGGAGGCGCAGGCGCTCCAAGCCTGTTACGACCGTGGCTTTGACTTCGGCGGACTGTATGAGATTTACCACCGTGCGTCCTGCTGGTGCTGCCCGTTCCAGCGTATCGACGAGCTGCGGAAGCTGCGAAAGCATCACCCGGAGCTGTGGGAAAAGCTGCTGGAGCTGGATCGCCGTGCGCTGGCGCAGTTCGGCACCGGCCCGCTGGGACAGTTCAAGCAGAACTGGAGCGTAAAGCGGCTGGATACGCGGTTTGCCGAGGAGGACGGCCAAACAGGTTGACTGCCCTGCGGAAAGGATTGAAGCAATATGGCTGTATTTCGCGTTGAACGGACGCGGGATTACACGGTGATGTGCAACCATCACCTGAAAGACAGCAATCTTTCCCTGAAAGCCAAGGGGCTGCTCTCCATGATGCTCTCCCTCCCCGACGAGTGGAATTACACCACGCGGGGGCTGGCTGCGATCTGCAAGGAGGGCGTGGACGCCATCGGGAAAACGCTCAAGGAGCTGGAGCTGGCGGGCTACATCATCCGCCGTCAGCTTCGCGGCAAGGACGGGCGCATTTCCGACACGGAGTACACCATCTTCGAGAAGCCCCGAAAGCCCTCTCCACCGGATACGACTTTACCAGATACGGAAAACCCGTATCTGGATAACCCGGATACGGAGGCACCGGATACGGATAATCCCGCGCAATTAAATACTAAGAAATCTAATACTCAAAAATCAAATACTGATCTATCAAGCACTCATTCATTCTTTCTGCCTGCGGCGGACGGAATGACGGACGGATTTGAGAAAAAAGCGGAGATCAGAGAGCAAATCGAATACGACATTCTCTGTCAGCAGTATGACCGGATGCAGCTTGATGAGCTGGTGGAGATTATGCTGGAGGTTGCTATGAACCGCAGCCCCACAGTCAAGATCGGGCGGGATGCGGAGTATCCCACCGGCTTCGTGCAACAGCGCTTTGAAAAGATCACCTCCATGCACATCGAAAAGGTCATGGACGGTATCCGCGAGAACACCACCCGCGTTTGGAATACGAAAGCCTATCTCATGGCGGCGCTGTTCAATTCCGTTTCCACCATCGACAACCACTATGCCATGCTGGTCAATCACGATTTTCACGGCGGCCCCTAAAGGCCGTCATTTTTCATGCCCGATTCCGGGAGAAAGGATTTGATACCGATGAAACGCCCCCTTGCCTACATCACCGCTCCGTGGAGCGAGAATGAGTTTGAGAACACCGAAAATGCCGCCAAGTATTGCAGGGCGGTCTATGACGCGGGCTTTTCGCCCGTCTGCCCCACGCTGTTTCTGCCGCTGTTCCTACGCGATGAGATTCCGCAGGAGCACAAGGACTGCATCGACATGGCGCGGGAGTATCTGCGCCGCGCTCGTGTGCTGGTGGTTTGCGGCAGCATCGTGGATGAAAGCGTGAAAAACGACATCGCCGTGGCCGAGCGCCTGCGGATCACCGCCACCACGCTGGACGGCATCCTGACCGTCAAGGGACAGGGGCGCAGAAATGAATAAGCATCTTCTGCACCGGCTGGTGGTTCCGCCTTAGTGTCCCGGCATTCTCCCTGCAAATCGAAGGAAAGGAGCGTGATAAGTCATGCAGGAAGAAGTTGAACAGAGAATCGTATCCCTGATGATCTCCTGCGGAAAGCTGGGTGAACAGGAATTTCGCAAGGCCGTTGCCAAGCTGCTGGAGCAGCTAAAAAACGGCCATCAGAAGCATCAGTACAGCAAGGCCAATCCCCACGGAAAAATGACCGTCAAGCAGCTTGCCGCCAAGGATAAGGGATTGCAGAGCATTGAAGTCACCGATCAGAATATCGGCTCATTCAACCGGATCGCCCGGAAGTATGGCATTGACTTCGCTCCATTCAAGGTCAAGGGCGAAAAGCGGTACATGGTGTTCTTCAAAGCGCCGGACGCCGACGCCATGACCGCCGCGTTCAAGGAATACACTGCCAAACAGGTCAGGAAGGCGGAACGCCCCTCGGTGCTGGAAAAGCTGCAACACTTCAAGTCGCTCATTCAGGCGGCTGTGGTGGACAGGACAAAGCGGAAGGAGCTGGAACGATGAAGCAAGTCAACGTCAAAAAGCTCATCCTTCCCAATATTCCGTATGTGTTCATCGCGCTGCTGGCCACCAAGGTCAGCGAGGCGGTGCGGCTGGCTCCCGGTTCGGACGCTTCCACGAAGCTGCTGAACATTATGACCGGCCTGAACACGGCGTTCCACTCCCTTGTCCCCAGCTTTCATCCCATTGACCTGTGCGTGGGCGTTGCCGCCGCCATCGCCATTCGGCTGGCGGTCTATATCAAGGGCAAAAACGCAAAGAAATTCCGCAAAAATCTGGAGTACGGCAGCGCCCGTTGGGGAACCGCCGAGGACATCAAGCCCTACGTCGATCCCGCGTTTGAGAACAACATCATTCTCACGCAGACGGAGCGGCTGACGATGAATAGCCGCCCCAAAGACCCGAAAACGGCGCGGAACAAAAATGTCCTGATCGTCGGCGGCAGCGGTTCGGGCAAGACCCGCTTTTGGTTGAAGCCCAATCTGCTCCAATGCACATCAAAAACCTATCCCACCAGCTTCGTCGTCACCGATCCCAAAGGGGACATCGTGGTTTCCTGCGGCCATGCGCTGCAAAAGAACGGGTATCAGATCAAGATTCTCAATTCCCTGAACTTCAAGAAGTCCATGCACTACAACCCGTTCGCCTACATCCACTCGGAAAAGGACATTTTGAAGCTGGTCACGACGCTGATCGCCAACACCAAGGGCGAGGGCAAAGCCGGTGACGATTTCTGGGTGAAAGCGGAAACGCTGCTCTACACCGCCCTCATCGGGTACATCCACTATGAAGCGCCGGTGGAGGAACAGAACTTCTCCACGCTCATTGAATTTATCAATGCGATGGAGGTGCGCGAGGACGATGAGGACTTCAAAAATCCGGTGGACTTGATGTTCGACGAGCTGAAAAAGCGCAAGCCAGACCACTTCGCCGTCCGCCAATATGCCAAATTCAAGCTAAGTGCCGGCAAGACCGCGAAAAGCATACTTATTTCCTGCGGCGCACGGCTTGCGCCCTTTGACATTCAGGAGCTTCGGGAGCTGACGGCCTATGACGAGCTGCAACTGGACACGCTGGGCGACCGGAAAACCGCCCTGTTCATCATCATGTCCGACACGGATGATACCTTTAACTTTCTCATTTCCATGTGCTATACCCAGCTTTTCAACCTGTTGTGTGAAAAGGCGGATGATGTGTACGGCGGACGCTTGCCGGTTCATGTCCGCTGCCTGATCGACGAGGCCGCGAATATCGGCCAGATACCGAGGCTTGAGAAGTTGGTAGCGACGATCCGTTCCAGAGAAATCTCCTGCTGCCTTGTCTTGCAGGCACAGAGCCAGCTCAAAGCCCTGTATAAAGACAGCGCGGATACGATCATCGGCAACATGGACTGTTCCATCTTTTTGGGTGGAAAGGAACCCGGTACGCTGAAAGAGCTGGCGGCGGCGCTGGGCAAGGAAACCATCGACAGCTATAACACCGGCGAGAGCCGTGGCCGCGAGGTTTCCCATTCGCTGAACTATCAGAAATTGGGCAAGGAGCTGATGAGCGTGGATGAGCTTGCCGTGCTGGATGGCGGCAAGTGCATCTTGCAGCTTCGCGGCGTCCGCCCGTTTCTGTCCAACAAATATGATCTCACCAAGCATCCCCTCTACCGCTACACAGCGGATTATGACAAGAAATACGCCTTTGACATAGAGCGTTTTCTGTCCCATCGCCTCAAGCTCAAGCCGGATGATGCAGTTGAGGTGTATCAGGCAGACCTTTCCGGTGAACCTGTCGCCTGACGGCGGCAGCCTGTTTTGACAACGACTCGATGAAACTTCGTGGAAGAAATGTACCCTCCAAAATCTAAAAACATATTTTTCGGAGGTACTATTTATGGCTTTCTTTAATTCTGCTGTTGGTGTTCTTCAGACCCTCGTTGTGGCGCTGGGCGCTGGCCTCGGCATTTGGGGTGCGATCAATCTGCTGGAGGGCTACGGCAACGACAACCGTGCGATGCGTTCCTGACTGAAAAGGTCAGGCACAGGTCGAAGGACGAATGAAGTCCAAAACCTTGGAGAACTGATATTTCGATGGATGAAATGAGGGGGTAACGCCCCGAAGCGTCCACACTAATACTCCGACTGGCATAGGTGCGCAACCGCCGATTGTCAGAAGCTCGGTGAAGTCGGCAGAGAGATGCCGTAGTTTTGGCTGCAAGGCTGAAATCGAAAGCTGTCCAGAGGTGGATAGCGCATCCTATATGCCGGGTGTCAGCCGCACATGGTTAGTATGTATGGAAATACTGACGAACTTCTGAATGTACAAGTCTAAACGTTGATACCATCGAAACGGTGGTACTCCTTATACGGAGGTATTCGTGGACAAGTAAAAATGGTTGTTATGAAAGTCCATGTGCCGTTACAGGCGGCACGATTCGTAAAGAATTGAATACAGGCTTAGAGGAAGAACCTAAATGCGGCCCATGATAGAAATATCGGAACGCAGGAAGCTGAAAACATTTAGCCTGTTGCAAGGCTGCGAGATGGTGAATGGGAATACCTTCGCGAGAAGGCAATAACCATTCTTTGTTTCAGTGAAAGTAGTGGCGTAGTACCTATGAAGCCGTGAAAAAGTAAACGGTGGAGGAAAGGCCACAAGTCGAATTTGGCAAAAGAAGCACACACAAAGTGTCGCAAGCCCTGTATGACCAAATTCGATGGAACGCCGTGTGCGGTGAAAGCTGCACGCACGGTGTGGAGCCGGGGAAAAGCTGGAGATCATATCAAATGCTTACCTATGGCTATCTGGTGCTAAATCTCAGGGCATGAAGCAGCTGATGGCCGGTGGCGGGGTGGCTTTGATTGGCATTACCCTCGTGCCGCTGCTGTCCGGGCTGTTCGGCTAATCAGGCAGCTCGTTTGCTTCCCATAAATCCACGGAGGGTGCCGCTTTCGGGCGGCATCCTCCCGAAAGGAGGGCAACCCTATGGATTTCTTATGGGATAAGATCACGGAATGGCTGAAAGAAATGCTCATCGGCGGTATCGTGAGCAATCTGTCCGGGATGTTCGATGCAACCAATCAAAAGGTTGCCGAGATCTCCGGTCAGGTGGGCTTATCGCCGCAGGCATGGAACGGCAGCATTTTCAGCATGATACAAAACCTGTCGGAAACCGTGATCGTCCCCATCGCAGGCGCAATTCTCGCCTTTGTGATGACGCTGGAGCTGATCCAGCTCATTACCGACAAAAATAACCTCAACGACATGGACACATGGATATTCTTCAAGTGGGCGTTCAAGTCCGCTGCCGCTGTCCTGATCGTAACAAACACATGGACGATTGTGATGGGCGTGTTCGACGCTGCCCAAAGCGTCGTTGCCAGCGCCTCCGGGCTGATTATCGGCGACACCAGCATCAACATTTCAAGCGTCATGGTGGGCATTGAGGATCGGCTGATGGAAATGGAACTGGGGCCGCTCTTCGGCCTATGGTTCCAGTCGCTGTTTGTTGGCATTACCATGTGGGCGCTGACCATCTGCATTTTCATTATCACATTCGGAAGAATGATTGAAATATATCTCGTCACCTCTGTTGCCCCCATTCCGATGGCGACCATGATGGGCAAGGAATGGGGCGGCATGGGACAGAACTACATCCGTTCCCTGCTGGCGCTGGGCTTCCAAGCATTTCTCATCATCGTCTGCGTTGCCATCTACGCCGTTCTGGTGCAGAACATCGCGCTTGTGGATGACATCATCTACGCCATCTGGACTTGCATGGGCTACACGGTGCTGCTGTGCTTCTGCCTGTTCAAAACCAGCAGCCTTGCCAAGTCCGTGTTCAATGCCCACTAAGACCAGAAAGGAGTGCAGATCATGGCCTATGTCAACGTCCCGAAGGACTTAACCAAAGTAAAAACCAAGGTGCTGTTCAACCTCACGAAACGACAGCTCATTTGCTTCGGAAGCGGCGCGCTCATCGGCGTACCGCTTTTCTTCTTGCTCAAGGGCAGCATCGGCACCAGCCCCGCCGCCATGGTGATGATGGTGGTGATGATCCCGGCCATGCTGTTCGCCATGTATGAAAAGAACGGTCAGCCGTTGGAGGTCGTCATCCGCAACATCTACCGCGTGTGCTTCCAGAGGCCAAAGCAGCGCCCGTATAAGACCAACAATTTTTATGCCGTTCTGGAGCGGCAAAACCAGTTAGACCGGGAGGTGTATCAAATTGTCCGAAAAGAAAAAGCTGACCCGCGCCGAACGAAAACAGATCGAAATCGCCATCGCAAGAGCGAACCGAACGGATAAGAAAGAAAAATCGGCGCAGGACAGCATCCCGTATCAGCGTATGTGGCCGGACGGTATTTGCCGTGTGACCGACACGCGCTACACCAAAACGATCCAGTATCAGGACATCAACTACCAGCTCTCGCAGAATGAGGACAAGACCGCCATCTTTGAGGCGTGGTGCGATTTCCTGAACTACTTTGACAGCTCCGTGCAATTCCAGCTTTCCTTTGTGAACCTCTCGGCTTCGCAGGAAACCTTTGCACGGAGCATTTCCATTCCGCCCTGCGGGGACGAGTTTGACGGCATCCGCGCCGAGTACGCCGGTATGCTGCAAAATCAGCTTGCCCGCGGCAACAACGGCCTCATTAAGACCAAGTATCTCACGTTCGGCGTTGAGGCCGACAACCTCCGCGCCGCCAAGCCCCGTTTGGAGCGCATCGAAACCGACCTTCTGAACAACTTCAAGCGGCTGGGCGTTGTGGCTGCGCCGCTGAACGGCTTTGAGCGCCTGCACGTCATGCACGACATTCTGCGGATGGACGAGCAGGAGCCGTTCCGCTTTTCGTGGGACTGGCTGGCTCCCTCCGGGCTGTCCACCAAGGACTTTATCGCGCCCAGCTCCTTTGAGTTCAAGACCGGCAGGCAGTTTCGTATGGGCAAAAAGCTGGGCGCGGTCAGCTTCGTGCAGATTCTGGCACCGGAGCTGAATGACCGGATGCTGGCGGACTTTCTGGATATGGAGAGCAGCGTCCTTGTCAATCTCCATGTGCAGTCTGTGGATCAGGTCAACGCCATCAAGACCGTCAAGCGCAAGATCACCGATCTCGACAAGTCCAAAATCGAGGAACAGAAGAAAGCCGTCCGTGCAGGGTACGACATGGACATCATTCCAAGCGACCTTGCCACCTACGGTGCAGAGGCCAAAAAGCTGTTGCAGGATTTGCAGTCCCGCAATGAGCGAATGTTTCTGCTGACCTTCCTCATTCTCAACACGGCGGACACACCCCGGCAGCTCGACAACAACATCTTCCAGACCTCCAGCATCGCGCAGAAATATAACTGCGCGCTGACCCGGCTGGACTTTCAGCAGGAGGAAGGACTGATGAGCAGTCTCCCGCTGGGGCTGAATCAGATCGAGATTCAGCGGGGCTTGACCACCTCCAGCGTAGCGATCTTCGTCCCCTTCACCACGCAGGAGCTGTTCCAGAACGGTTCGGAGGCGCTGTACTACGGCATCAACGCCCTTTCCAACAACCTCATCATGGTAGACCGGAAGCTGCTGAAAAATCCCAACGGCCTGATTTTAGGCACTCCCGGCAGCGGCAAGTCGTTTTCGGCAAAACGTGAGATCACCAATGCGTTTCTCATCTGCCCCAAGGATGACATCATCATCTGTGACCCGGAGGGCGAATATACACCGCTGGTGGAGCGCCTGCACGGTCAGGTCATTAAGCTGTCGCCCACCGGCAAGGGCTACGACGGTTCGCCCTGCTACATCAATCCGATGGACTTGAATCTGGATTACAGCGACGATGATAACCCGCTGAGCCTGAAATCCGACTTCATTCTGTCGCTGTGCGAGTTGATCGTCGGCGGCAAGGATGGGCTTGCCCCTGTGGAAAAGACCATCATCGACCGCTGCGTGCGCATCGTCTACCGGGACTACCTCAATGACCCGAAACCGGAGAATATGCCGCTGCTGGAGGACTTGTATAACGCCCTCCGTGCGCAGGATGAAAAGGAAGCGCAGTACATCGCCACCGCCCTTGAAATCTACGTCACCGGCTCTCTGAATGTGTTCAACCATCACACGAACGTGGATGTGAATAGCCGCATCGTCTGCTACGACATCAAGGAGCTGGGCAAGCAGCTCAAAAAAATTGGGATGCTGGTGGTGCAGGATCAGGTCTGGAACCGTGTGACCATCAACCGCGCCGCCCATAAAACGACCCGCTACTATCTTGACGAGTTCCATCTTCTTTTGAAGGAGGAACAGACGGCTTCGTACAGTGTCGAAATCTGGAAACGCTATCGCAAATGGGGCGGCATCCCCACCGGGATCACGCAAAATGTCAAAGACCTGTTATCCAGCCGCGAGGTTGAGAACATCTTTGAGAACAGCGATTTCATCTATATGCTCAATCAGGCCGCTGGCGACCGGCAGATTCTCGCAAAGCAGCTCAACATTTCGCCGCATCAGCTTTCTTATGTGACCCACTCCGGCGAGGGCGAGGGGCTGCTGTTCTACGGCAACACGATCCTGCCCTTCATTGACCACTTCCCGAAGGACACCGAGCTGTACCGCGTCATGACCACCAAACCGCAAGAGGTGGCGTCGGCATGAAAAGAGAACCGCGTTTACAGTTTTCCGACGCCGATCTTGCCGAGCCGAAGCTGGAAAAGCCCATCAAGCGGGTAAAAAAAGCTGCGGCCAAGGCGGATAAGGCGCAGGCCAAAATTCCCAAGAAAACCGTGGTCAAAAAGGAACGCGGCTTTGATCCTGCCACCGGCAAGGTCAAAACGCAGCTCCGGTTTGAGGAAGTGGATAAGAAAAAGCCGCCCTCAAAGCTGACCCATGCCGTGCAGGATGCCCCCGCCAACTTTGTTCTCTCTCAGGTTCACCGGGAGGTGCGGCAGAGCGAGGATGACAATGTAGGCGTAGAGGCCGCGCACAAGGTAGAGCAAGCCGTGGAGAGCGGCGGGCGGCTGGTACAGTCTGCCCACCGCGCCCATCAGCTCAAGCCCTATCGCGCTGCCATCCGTGCAGAGAGAAAGCTGGAACAGGCCAATCTTGACGCACTCCAGAAGAAAGCGGAGATTGACAGCCCCACCAGCAATCCCGTTTCCAAATGGCAGCAGAAGCAGGCCATTAAGAAGCAGTATGCCGCTGCCAAGCACAATCAGGCGGCGCAGACTACGGCAAAGGCGGCAGAGAATACCGCCAAGGCCGCGAAAAAAGCCGCTGAAAAGGCTGAGAAAGCGGGCAAATATGTGTGGGAACACCGGCGCGGCTTTGCCATTGCCGCCGCAATTCTGCTGATGCTGGCATTTCTGCTCAACGGCCTGTCCTCCTGCTCGGTGATAATGGATGGCGTCGGCTCCGGGATCGCGGCCAGTACCTATCCGTCGCAGGACGCCGATATGCTGGGCGCGGAAGCGCAGTATTGCGCGATGGAAGCAGAGCTTCAGCGCTACCTCGACACCTATGAAAGCACCCATGACTACGATGAGTACCACTTTGATCTGGACACCATCGAGCATGACCCCTATGTACTCATTTCCATGATTACGGCGCTGCATCAAGGGGAATGGACGCTGGATGAGGTGCAGGGTACGCTCCAAATGCTCTTTGACCGCCAGTACATTTTGACCGAGGATGTGGTGGTGGAAACCCGCTACCGCACAGAAACCGACACATGGACGGACGCGGACGGCAACACCCATACGGACACCTATCAGGTGCCGTATGACTACTACATCTGCACGGTCACGCTGGAAAACTTCAATCTCTCCCATGTTCCCGTTTACATTATGAGCGAAGAACAGCTCGGAATGTACGCCACCTATATGGCCACCCTCGGCAACCGTCCCGACCTGTTCCCCGGTTCAGGCTACATCGGCAAGTATGTGGAGGGCAGCTATACCGACTACGACATTCCCCCGGAGGCGCTGGACGATGAGGTATTTGCCGCCATCATCAAGGAAGCGGAAAAGTATCTCGGCTACCCCTACGTTTGGGGCGGCAGCAGTCCCTCCACCTCGTTTGACTGTTCGGGCTTCGTCAGTTGGGTCATCAATCATTCCGGTTGGGATGTGGGCAGGCTGGGCGCGCAGGGACTTTGCAATATCTGTACGCCTGTATCCTCTGCTAACGTCAAGCCGGGCGATCTGGTGTTTTTCACCGGAACGTATGATACCCCCGGTGTCAGCCATGTGGGTATCTACGTCGGCAACAATATGATGATCCACTGCGGAGATCCGATCTCTTATGCAAACTTAAATTCAAGCTATTGGCAGTCCCATTTCTACCGCTATGGGCGCTTGCCGTAAAGGAGAGTGAACGATATGAACCCGAAAATCATGAAGCTCCGTGGGGAGCTGGAGAAGAACAAAGGCAAAATCTCTGATCTGCAAGGCCGCAACCGCGAGCTGGAAAAGCAGATTCGTGAGCTGGAGGACACCGACATCATCGGCATGGTGCGTGAGAACGGCATGACGATGGAGCAGTTTGCCGAGCTGTTCCGCCGTATGCAGGCCGCGCCTGCACCGGCCACTTCGGAAAAGGAGGCGTTGAACCATGACTAAGAACACACCGCGCATTTTTATCAGTCTGCTGCTGATGCTCCTGTGTATCGGGATTCTCCCCGTTTCCGCCTTTGCCAGCGGCGGCGACTATCCCGATGATACGCTGCCTGCCGCCGAAAGCAGCGCCGCAGACACGCAGGAAACAAAACAGATCGGCACGGTCACGACCAACGGCGGCAACCTGAATGTCCGCACCGGCGCGGGACTGGACAACACCGCGTTTACGCAGCTCCCCAACGGCACGGTGGTCGATGTGATCGGCAGGGACGGCGATTGGGTAAAAATCCTGCTGCCTGCCCGTGTGGGCTATGTGTACGGCAGCTATCTGACCGTCACCGACGCCGCCGACAGTACCGTGAGCATCGGCGGCATTACGCTTCCGTTTGATGAAAAAGAGCTGGCCGACCTCTGGCAGCTCCTTGTCGGCAGCATGACGGGCGGCAGCGACGCGCTGACACCGGACGGCAATCTGACGCTGATCGACGATATTGGCTCCAGCACCAAGGCAGGAAAACAGTTCATTACGCTGGAAAGCAAGAACGGCAATGTATTTTACATGATTATTGACCGTGACGATGAGGGCGAAGAAACCGTCCACTTCTTGAATCAGGTGGATGAGGCTGACCTGATGGCGCTGACCGGCGAGGAAGAAACGCCCGCCACTTGCTCCTGCACCACAAAATGCGTGGCCGGTACGGTCAATACATCCTGCCCCGTCTGCGCGGTCAACATGACCGAGTGCGTGGGCAAGGAGGCAAAGCCCGAAGTCCCCGCTGAGCCGACAGAACCCGCCGCCGAGGAACCGGAGAAAAAGAGCGGCGTGGGCGGCATCCTTGTTGTTCTGCTGATCGTCGCGCTGGGCGGCGGTGCCGCGTTCTACATTTTCAAGCAGAAAAAGGCCAAGCCGCAGACCAAGGGCAGCGCCGATCTGGACGATTATGACTACGGCGAGGACGAATACGAGTTTGAGCCGTATGAGGACGAACCGGAACAGGATACTACGGAGGATACGAACGTATGAGATATTTCACCAATAATCCGCTGGAACGCCTGATGATGCAGAAGCCGAAAGCAGCGCGGGAGGACAGCCCTCCCGACGCTGCCAAGGAACACTTCTGCTACGGCTGCAAGCGCTTCGGACAGAGCTGCGTTCGCCCCTGCTACCGTGACGTAAAGAGAATGGAGGCTGCACCATGCGCCTTGTGATCGCCGAAAAACCCTCCGTGGCGCAGAGCATCGCCGCCGTGCTGGGTGCTAAATCACGGCATGACGGGTATCTGGAGGGCGGCGGGTACATCGTGTCGTGGTGTTTCGGGCATCTGGCAGAGCTGGCCGACGCCGCCGTTTACAATGCCGATGATGCCAAATGGACGCTGGCGGCGCTGCCCATCATTCCTACCTCGTTCCGCTTCATCGTCCGCTCTGAAAAGCAGAAGCAGTTTGACATTCTGCGGGAGCTGATGCGCCGGGAGGATGTGGCAGAGGTGGTCAACGCCTGCGACGCTGGGCGCGAGGGCGAGCTGATCTTCCGCACGGTTTACTGCCTTGCGGGATGCTCCAAGCCGATTCTGCGGCTTTGGATTTCTTCAATGGAGGATGATGCCATCCGCAGCGGCTTCCAGCAGCTTAAGTCTGGGCGCGACTATGACGGCCTGCATCAATCTGCCCTGTGCCGCGCCAAGGCTGATTGGCTGGTTGGTATCAACGCCACGCGGTATTTCTCCCTGACGTATGGCCGCACATTGAACATTGGGCGCGTCATGTCACCCACGCTGGCACTGCTGGTACAGCGTGAGGCGGAGATCTCCGCATTTGTGGCAGAACCGTTCTACACCGTCCAGCTTGATTGCGGCTTTCCCGCCGCGACAGACCGAATGAAAGACAGAAAGGATGCCGATGCCATCGCCAACGCCTGCAAGGGCAAGACAGTAACCGTCAAAAGCGTGGGGCGCAAGGAAAAGTCTGAGAAAGCGCCCGCGCTCTACGATTTGACCTCCCTCCAGCGCGACGCCAACCGCATTCTCGGCTACACCTCTCAGCAGACCCTCGACTATCTCCAAGCGCTCTATGAAAAGAAGCTCTGTACCTACCCGCGCACCGACAGCCGCTATCTGACCGACGATATGGAGGGCAGCGTCCCCGGCCTTGTCGCCGCCGCTGCCGCTGTCTGCGGCACGAAGAAGCCGCCGACCATCTGCGCCAAGCAGGTGTGCAGCAGCAAAAAAGTCACCGATCACCACGCTATCGTCCCAACCATCAGCGCGGAAAAGGTAGATATGGCCTCTCTGCCGCTGGGCGAACGCGAGGTGCTGAAGCTGGCGGCAAGGGGCTTGCTTCGTGCGGTGGATGAACCACATCGCTACGCAGAAACGGTCATTACGGTGGACTGTGCCGGTCAGAGCTTCACCGCCAAGGGCAAAACCGTCCTTGCTCCCGGCTGGAAGCGCTATGAGCAGGAGCAGGCAGAGGCAGCGCCCGCGCTGCCGGTGGTAACGGATAATCAGACGCTTTCCGTATCTGCCGCATCGGTCAAGACCGGAAAAACCACGCCGCCCAAGCACTTCACCGAGGATACGCTGCTGGCTGCAATGGAGAACGCGGGCAAGGAGGATATGCCTGATGATGCCGAGCGCAAGGGCATTGGCACCCCGGCGACCCGTTCCGGTATCATTGAAAAGCTGGTGTCCTCCGGTTTTGTGGAGCGCAGGAAGTCCAAGAAGATCACAAATCTGCTGCCCACCTCCACCGGCACGGCGCTTATCACCGTTCTGCCCGAACAGCTCCAGTCTCCGCAGCTCACCGCTGAATGGGAACACCGCCTGAAAGAGATCGAGCGCGGCGAAATCGCCCCGGACAGCTTCATGGATGGGATCGCCGCCATGCTACATGAGCTGGTGCAGACCTACAAACCCATCCCCGGTACGGAAGTCCTGTTCCCCTCCGGGCGTGAGGTAGTCGGCAAGTGTCCCCGCTGCGGAGCCGAGGTGACGGAATCACCGAAAGGCTTTTTCTGTGAGAACCGTGCCTGTTCCTTTGTTCTCTGGAAAAACAGCCGCTTTTTCACCGCCAAGAAAAAGGTGCTGACAAAATCCCTTGCCGCTGCGCTTTTGAAAAATGGCCGCGCCCCGCTGAAAGGCTGCTACTCCGAAAAGACCGGGAAAACCTATGATGCCAGCGTTCTTTTGGAGGACGATGGGCAGCGCACGGGCTATAAGATGGTGTTCGACAATGGCTGATGCGCCGCGTATGGATCACAAGCAGCTCCGCCGCTCCAAGAAGCTCATTCGGAAGCTCTGCTGTAATTACGATCACGGCAACTGCCTCGCGCTGGATGATGGAGAGCCTTGCGTCTGCGTACAGGGTATTTCCTACTCGCTGCTGTGCAACTGGTTCCGAAACGCGGTGCTTCCCGCCGACCATGAGCTGCTGGCCGACGTGATGCGGGAAAGGCCGGGAAAGCGCTGCGCCGTCTGCGGTAAGCCGGTCTATTCTTCCTCCAACCGCGCCAAGTATTGTCCTGCCTGCGCCAAGCAGGAGCGGAGAAAGCAGGACGCCAAACGGAAGCGTGAACAATACTGGAACCTCCGCAGATAGAGGGCGTAAAAGCCCCGTGCCGCAAGGCTTTTTCCATGCGGAATCCCAAGGGGCTGAGACATTCTATCCGCAAGCCCGGAAACAACGTCTATCTGCGGAGAATTGCCCCTGTGCAGGATGTGTTTTCTTCTGCGCAGGGGCGCTATTTTTTGAAAGGAGATCATCATGGCTGAAAAGCAAACCAACAAAGACCGGATGCGGGAGATCGTTGACAGCATCGAAAACGGCATCAAGGAGCTGTTTGAGAGCGATAAGTACCGGCAGTATCTCTCCACGATGAGCCGTTTTCACCGCTACTCGGTCAATAATACCATGCTCATCTATATGCAGCGCCCCGACGCCACCCATGTGGCGGGCTTCAACAAGTGGCGCGATCAGTTCGGCAGGAACGTCCTGAAAGGCGAAAAAGGCATTCGCATCATCGCTCCCACTCCCTATAAGAAAAAGGTCGAGGAAATCAAGACCGACCCCGAAACCAATGCGCCGGTGCTGGATGCGGACGGCAAGGCCATCATTGAGGAAAAGGAAATCCGTATCCCTATGTTCAAGGTGGTATCCGTCTTTGATGTGTCACAGACTGCGGGAAAGCCCTTGCCCCAGCTTGCCGCTGATCTGAGCGGCAATGTGCAGCAGTATGAGGTTTTCATGGAGGCGCTGCGCCGCGCTTCTCCCGTTCCGATGGAGATAAAGCCCGTTGCGCGGGATACGGACGGATTTTTCAGCATTAAGGCGCAGAGCATCACCATCCGCGCCGGTATGAGTGAGGTGCAGACGGTATGCGCCGCCGTCCATGAGATCGCCCACGCCAAGCTCCACGACTATGAACACATGACGGAGCTTGCGGACGATGGTGAGACGATCCTTGTCCCCGGAGAAAAGAGTCGCAACACCGAGGAGGTCGAGGCCGAAAGCATCTCCTATGCGGTCTGCCAGTATTACGGCATTGAAACGGGAGAAAACAGCTTCGGCTATATCGCCACATGGTCAAAGGGCAAGGAGCTGAAAGAACTTCGCGCCAGTCTGGAAACTATCAACAAGACGGCATCCGAGCTGATTACGGACATTGACCGGAACTTTGCGGAGATCTGCAAGGAGCGTGGCATTTCTGTGGAGAAATCCGAGCAATCGGAAAGCCAATTAAAAGAGAACAGCAATATGTCTGCGGCTGACTTGGCAAAAAGCATTTCAGAGCTGTATCTCGATGCGAATGGCCTTGCCTTTCTCAGCGAATTCGCAAGTCAGGAAGATTGCCTTCAGCATTTCTACGAAGATCTGTTGACGGGAGCAGATGAGATAAAAGGCTTCCTGTCCGAAACGCTTGAGCAGAGCGATGAATACGCGCACAGAGCGAATGAGCTGCTGTTGGAAGTTGAGGCATTTCAGAAAAGTCACACTTCCTTAAAGGAACTCGACGCTAATGAGCGTTGGTATGCGGTTGATGGTGGGAGCAAGCATCTTCGCATAACAGAAGATGGTGCAAAATATGCCTATGAACTTTACGACAAGGACACTCTACACCTTCTGGAAAGCGGAACAGTACATGACGATGATGTAAACTTTCTTTTGGCGGCTGCGATTCGTATCTGCGAAACACATGGCTATGATAAGACCGTGCCGTTTGAAGTTTTGTCAACCAAGTTTGCAGGGATTTTGTACTCACTCGAATTGTCATCGGACGACAATCAGGTTGTTCACGAGGAGGCCGGTTCTCATGCCGCAGGCACACTTCCAACTTCGCCAGAGCTGGAACAGGCCACACCTATGCCTGACCCCACGCTGACGGTGGACGATATGCGCAGCTATGGGTATCTGGATAGCGATATGCTCCCGCTTTCCAAGGATCGGGCGGTGGAGCTGCTGGAGCATGACATCACGGTTTATATGCTCTATCCCGACAACGCCGAGGAAATGGTTTTTGAGGCCGAGGACATCATCAAGCACGATGGAATGTTCGGGATTACAAGACCGGATTGGGATGCGGTCAAAGGCCATATTCCTCCCCGCGATGTGGAGCAGCGTTTTTTGAACAGTCCCACCGATTCTATGGCGATCTACCAACTGCGCCGGGATGCGCCGGTGGAGCTGCGTTTTGCCAACCTCGGCAGTCTGGCCGCGCCGCCTGACCCGGCCAACTATGAAGCCGTCTATACCCGTGAGGTGTACCCGGACGATGATACCGGCAGAATCCTTGAAAACTTCTACTACATTTTCAACGACGAGCGCCCCGGCGATTTTGTGGGACACAGCCTCTCCGTCAGCGACATCGTTGCGCTGAAACAGGACGGCAAGGTATCCTATCACTACTGTGACAGCATGGGATTTCAGGAGCTGCCCGCCTTTCAGAAACCGGAGAATTATCTGAAAGCCGCCGAGATGTCGATGGAAGATGATTACGGCATGATCGACGGCATTATCAACAACGGCCCCAAACAGCCCACCGTCGCCGACCTTGAAGCACAGGTCAAGGCCGGTATGTCCATCTCCCTGATGGATTTGGCAGAGGCGGCACACCGGGAAAAGAAGAAATCTGTGCTGGAGCAGCTCAAAAACCAACCGGCCCAAGAACGTCCACACAAAACAGCGCCCAAAAAGAGCGCGGAAAAGGAGCTTTGATATGAACATCACCTTTGAAGAACGCCAGCTTATGAGCCTCTACAACACCGGCACCCGCACGGGCTTGATCGCGGCGCTGGAGGAAATGCGCGGCTACCTCGCTGCGGATGAAACGGAGCTGCGGGAGCTGACGGACAGCGCCATCGCAAAGCTGCGCAGGATGAGCGACGCGGAATATGACGCGCTCGACCTGTTCCCCGATTTTGAAAAGGAGGATATGGATGCCGAGTAAAGTACAGCTCTATGCGCAGATGGCAGACCGCACGGCGGAGCAGATCACGGGAAGCTACCAGAAGTGGACGGCATTTCTGACCACCGCCGCAAGGCTGTATAAGTACCCCTACAATGAACAGCTCATGATTTTCGCCCAGCGCCCGGAAGCCACGGCCTGCGCGGAATACGACCTTTGGAATAAGCAGATGCGCCGCTATGTGCGGCGAGGCAGCAAGGGCATCGCCCTTGTGGATACCAGCAGCGACCAACCCAAACTCCGATATGTATTCGATGTTTCCGATACCAGCGGCGGCGAGAACTCTCGCCGCCCTTATCTTTGGGAATACCGGCAGGAGCATCGTGAGGTGGTATCTGCGGCGCTGGAACAGCGCTTCGATGTTTCCGGTGAAAACGGACTTGCCGATCAGATGGAGCGTGTGGCGGCGCAGCTTGTAGATGAATACTGGCACGACAACTGGCGCGATATTGTCGGCATCGTTGACGGTTCCTTTCTGGAAGGTTATGATGATTTCAACATCGGAGCCGCTTTTCGGAACGCCGCCGTTGTCAGCACCACCTATGCGCTGCTGTCCCGCTGCGGGATGCAGCCGGGAGATTACTTCGAGCATGAGGATTTTCTGAATGTCTTTGATTTCAATACCCCGCAGACCGTCGCCGCTCTTGGAACGGCCATCAGCCAGTCCAGCGAGCTGGTGCTGCGGCAGATCGAAGTCACCATCAAGAATTATGAGCGCGAGAAAATCGCGGAAAGGAGCGAAAGCCATGAGCGAACTGACCTACACCCGCAGCGGGGATTATCTGATTCCCGACCTGAGCCTGACAGAGCAGCCGCAAGCCCCGCTGGGCAAGTACGGCAGGATGCGGAAGGATTACTTGAAGGAGCATCGTCCGGTGCTGTGGAACAGCCTGCTGCTGTCCGAGAAGCTGTACCCCCATCTGCGGGAGATCGACGAGGCAGCGAACAACCGGCTGGAACAGATGATGCCGGAGCTGATGAAGTCGGCAGGCGTGACGGAAGCGCTGAAAGCCAGCGACCCGATGAAGTGGGTAGGGCTGATGAACACGCTGAAAGCGCAGGCCGAGGAAACGATCCTCACGGAACTGGTGTTCAGCTAAATATGTTCGATGCCCCTGCTGGGGCGCAGATGTCCTTCTTCCCCTCAGAGGCAGAACAAATTCAATCCATCGCAGAAGCGGAGAGTGTAACACCCTCCGCTTTTTCTATGTTCATTTCTCAGGATGATATTGACCACATCCTGCGCGCGGGCGGTAATGCGGATGCAGCGCGGATGAAAATTGCTGCGGAATTCTCCAAGCAAAAGCCTTTAGAGAATCGCACGGCATTTCTGAAAGCTCTTTACTACGGCGGCAACGGCCTGATTACGGATAACGGCAGGCTTTCCGCATGGTATCGTGGGTTATGCCAAGACCCGCGATACCTACGTTGCCTATCGCAAGGCCGGGTACTCCAAGAAATTTCTTGCAGAGCATGAAAGCGAGATCACGATCCACA
>OIWT01001781.1_pt1 | contig 24328 bp, 14 predicted proteins | sample 1587701 | NCBI WGS metagenome assembly OIWT01 (sample SAMEA3888904, study PRJEB22519) | human gut metagenome | biome: human gut; feature: human-associated habitat; material: faeces | place: Denmark | collected 2009
ATAATTATAACATATTTTAATATAATCATCTATAGATTTGGTGTGGTTAATTTTACATTTTTACTATACATGGACTAGATGAGAAAAAGAAGGTGGAGCGGCAACTTTCTCCCTTTGCAATCTGCCTATATACAGTATTATAGTATATTAGTATAGTATAGTAGTGCCAAAGGTGTACCGTTTGGTCGAAGCCGCCAGACCGCATAAAACCTAGATTCTTGCGAAGATGCCAGATGGAAGAAGTCCAGAAAGGTGTACCGTTTGGTCGAAAGGTGTACCAAACGGTCGAAATGCAAAAATGCCCGCAACCCCTTGGTATTGCTGGCTTCTTGGACCAAAATACAGCAATGAAAGGTGTACCGTTCGGTCGTTGCCGGAAAAAGCAAGTGCAAAAGATTATTCAGACAAATCAGCAACCCCTTGTAAATCCTCACTTTTTCCTTTGATGAAACATCAAAAATGACAATCGAAAGGTGTACCAAATGGTCGAGGATTTTAGGAAAGGTGTACCGAACGGTCGAGAAAAGGTGTACCGAATGGTCGATTTGTGCACAGGTAAACAAGAGTTATACACAGGATATCCACAAAATTATTCACAAAAGGTTCTTCGAGGGAGTGATTCTAAACTTATGAAAGAAATGCGGGTGTTAGTCAGAGACCCTGAGAACGCTGGATGGCGTGGAAAATGAACTTGTGAAAGAAATGCGGTCCCGGGCCTGAGCCCTTAGGCGTATTGGAAAGCGGCATGCATGAACCTATGAAGAAAATGTGGTTGTGCCCTAGGGAACTGGTGCCTGTAAGAGCAGCATGAATAAACCTATGAAAGAAATGCGGGTGCCGAAAGGTGTACCGAATGGTCGTGAAGGAAACGGGAAGGAATGGTGAAGGTATGGAGTCGAATCTGCAGATATGGCGGCGGAATCTCTACATCTGCTGTGTGGCGTCGTTTGTCGTGGCGGTGGGGATGAGTCAGATGGCGCCGATCCTGCCGCTCTACATTGAGGAGCTCGGCGTAACAGGGGCGGGAGAGGTCGCGCGCTGGTCGGGTATTGTCTACGGCTGCAACTTCGTCAGCCTCGCGATTTTCTCGCCGATATGGGGGCGCCTGGCGGACCGCTATGGGCGCAAGCCGATGATCCTGCGCGCATCGTGCTGGCTCGGCCTCATTATGATCGGCATGTCGTTCGCGCAGGCGGTCTGGCAGCTCGTGGCGCTGCGGCTCTTGCAGGGATGCCTGTCGGGCTTCCAGGCGGCTGTCGTGCCGCTGCTCGCCCAGGAGACGCCGAAGGAGCACTCGGGCTGGGCCATGGGCCTGTTCTTCTCGTCACAGGTCACAGGCGCCCTGCTGGGGCCTCTGCTCGGCGGTTTCCTCGCGGAGTGCACGGGCATCCGCGCGAGCTTCCTCTGCATCGGCACGTTGTGCCTGCTCGGGTGCCTCGCCCTGACGCGCGTCCGGGAGACGCACCGTCCGGCTGTCCAGAAGGCGACAGTCGGAGTGCGCGAGATGTTTGCCAAGCTTCCGCACCGCAGGGCCATCGTCGGACTCTTCCTGACGACGCTCATCATGCAGTTCTCGCTGACCTGCGTCCAGCCGATCCTGACGGTCTATGTCAAGGAACTGGCTCCGACGACCGAGCACCTTGCCGTCGTTTCAGGCGCTGTGTTCTCGAGTGCGGGCTTTGCGAGCATGCTGTTCGCCTCGCGCCTCGGTCACCTCTCCGACCGTATTGGGTCGAACCGCGTCCTGCCAGCCTGTCTGCTGCTCGCGGGACTTGCCGCCATCCCGCAGGGCCTCGTGACCGCACCGTGGCAGCTCGCCCTTCTGCGCTTCGTTCACGGCATCGCCGTCGCGGGCCTCATGCCCTCCATCAACAACCTCATCCGACAGCTTGCTCCGGCCGCCTGCATGGGTCGCATCTACGGCTTCAACCAGTCGTTCCAATTCATCGGCATGTTCTCCGGCGCCTTCTTTGGCGGCCATCTCGTCGCCATCTTCGGACTGCGCCATATGTTCTATGTCGTCGCCGTCCTGCTGCTCGCCGACGCTCTCTGGTGCCACCGGACGGAGCGGAGCTGACACTTGCCCGCACCAAAATAACCCTGCCCCCGAGAAAGGGACAGGGTTATTTTTTGTATTGTCACCAGTTGCTCTCATCGATCATGAGCACATAAAAGACCTTGCCGTAGACGTCCGTCTCGACGAGGCGGCCCTTGTCGAGGATGCACTTGACCTGGCCTCTCTTCGTGATGATGCGGTAGCGAACGGCGTCGTTGCCGTCGCTGTTCGGCTGCTGGACTTGCTCCCAGATGCTCCGCTCGACGGCCTCGTATTCCTCCGGATGGACGATGCCGCGGAAGGTGCCGCCGGTATACTGCTGGAATTCCTCGAGTGTCTGACATTCGAACAGGCGGATGAGCTCGTTGTTGGCAAAGAGGATTTCCTCTTTGCCAGTGGCCTTGTAGATGAGGATTGCGCCCGGGAAGTGCATGATGATGTCCTTGAGGCCGAATGCCAGCTGGCTGCGGTCCTCCTTGGCGACGCTCGGTGCATACAGTCGGACCCCGTGCTTGCCGTGAAGTTTCACGGCGTAGAGCGCCGCATCGGCGCAGCGGAAGAGGTCGGTGCGCGAGATCCCCTGCGACGGATAGGCGGCGTAGCCGATCGAGATGGTGTAGGCATGCTGCTGGTCGCCGTATGTGAACGTCAGGTCGCGCGCGCTGAACCGTTGCAGCAGGACACTGGCTTCCGATGCCGTGCAGTCCGGCAGGAAGATGTAGAACTCATCGCCGCCATTGCGCCCGACAATGGCGGGCGCAGGGAATGCCTCGCGCAGGTCGTTCGCCAGGTTGCGCAGCGCTTCATCTCCGGTATCGTGGCTGTAGAGATCGTTGATGCGCTTGAAATCATCGATATCGATCATGACGCCGACGGCCCCAATCTTGGAGACCTTGTCCAGATACGCATCGACAGCCGTATCGAAGCCCTGGCGGTTGTTGAGCCCCGTCAGCGCATCGGTATCGGCCAGCTGGCGAAGGTAACGGCGGCGGTCCTGCAAGTGAAGCAAGGCATGCGTCAGGAAAGTAAGCAAAAATACGAGGATCAGGCCGACCGACAGGGTGATCGCGAGAGGCGGCGGCATCCGCCAGCCCCAGGCGGGGGCGACTTCCAGCTTCCACTTGCACCCGCCGTACGTGAAGACCTGCGCCTCTGTCGGCTCCGGGAGGTCATCCGAGGCCAGGATGACCTGGTACGTATCCTGCCCTGGAGAGGTCTTGGAGATGCGGTAAGCATGGTGTGTTGCCTCGAGCGACTTCACCGTACCTTCAAAGACGTCCGGCACCTTGAGGACGGCAATCGTAAAGCCCCAGAACTCCTGCTGTCCCGCTGCGTTCTCTCGGTAGACCGGCTGGCGCATCGCAATGGCCGTGTAGTCGTCCGTCACCTGGAAGGGGCCCTGCATGGTCGCAACCCCCGTGTCACGGCTGTAGACGAGAATTCCCAGCCGGTCTTCCAGCGAGAAGAGGTCGACCTTCCCCAGGCCCGCCGCATCTTCCGGGTAGATATCCGTCACGCGGCCCTGCGGCGCCAGCTGGATGCTGGCCACATAGGGGCGCGTCGCGAGCATCTCCTTGGCCAGCTCGTTAAAGTGCTGCGGCCGCTCTCCTGTATCGGCAATCATGTAGGCCAGCGTCTCCGTTACCGAAAGGCTCGTGCCAAAGTCCTTCTCGAGCTCATCCGCGTAGATCTTGGCTGCCTGTGCGCATTCCTCCCGCTGCATGACAGACTGATTCTGCACGATGTGCCCCAGCAGCGCCAGGTATATCGTGATCCCGATTAAAAAGACAGCCGTAGTGATGATATTGCGTCTCATGCTCTCATCTCCTTCTCTGTCATGCAAAAGTCCCGTCCTTGTCCGGACCGCCTTTTTTGGTATCCTAAATTATACAGTAAAAAAGAATAGTTTTCAATTTAAATCGGTGGGGTGAATGTTTTTTAGGGCAGGAGTGCTATCGGTATGCTGGTGGCGTGTCTTATGGTGCTGGATCTTTTCTTGGTACATATGGCGGTCGGTTTCGGCGAGGATGGTGTCGATGTTGTCGATGGGTGTGCTGGCGAGGGCGTAGCCGAGGGCGATGCTGATGCCTGCAGTGCGGAAGCGGTCGTGGAGCTGGGCGCAGATGGCACCGGCCTGCGCACTGTCTTGGATTTCTTCTACCATGAGGAATTCGTCACCTCCCATGCGGAAGACGGCGTCTGTGGGGCAGGCGGATTCCAGGAGGCTGGCAGCGGCCTTGATGAGCGTGTCACCGGCTTCGTGCCCAAGGCGGTCATTCGTCTCCTTGAGGCCGTTGAGATCTCCGAAGAAGAAGGCATACTGGCGGTTGTCGGGCAGATTTTGAAGATAGTCGAGCAGGCCGCGGCGGTTCATGATGGCTGTCAGCGGGTCAATCTTGCCCAGGCGGTCGATGTGCCGGATCAGGTTGCGGTTGCGCAGCAGGATGGAGAAGAAGCGCGCGAGTGCCTGCAAGAGCGGGAGCGCTTTTTCCATCTGTTCGGGCGCGGGATTGATGACCTCGAGGTAGCCGTAGGCACGGTCGTCGAGGCGCAGGCGCACGAAGATCAGGCGCTGGAGGTTCGGCAGGCGCGGCGCGTAGCCGTTGTCGCGGCAGAAGGCTTCGACGTCGTCGATGGTGAAGACGGGCTCTTTAAGGAAGTGCTCGTAGAGCGAATGAATCTCCTCGCGCGGGAAGGGCTGGATCTCGCGCGAGAGTGGCAGGGCATCCTGTGCATCCCAGAAGTGGGAGCAGCGCAGCATCGTCGCCGTTTCTTCGGCGATGAGGAGATGATCGGCTGAGAGCAGGTGCCCGAGGCGGTTCATCATCTTGCGGATGCCGCTCTCCGGGTCGATCTCGTACATGCCTGCGCGGATGATGTCGTTTATGGAGAGCTCCTGATAGAGGACCTTGTCGTGCGCGGCATGGCGCTGCTGGTATTTGTCGAGGTTGATGGCCATGCAGAAATGGCAGGACTTGCCGTTCCACGGGACGAGCGTGTGGCAGAGCAGGAGATTGGCGTTCATGGTATCGTTGTGGTAGATGTGGACCTGGCAGACGTTGTGCCGGAGCTTGCTCTCGTTGCAGTTATCGCACGGGGCGTTCGCTCCCATCAGGAGGCGGTAGCAGGTCTTCCCGGCAAGCGACTCATCGTAGGTCAGGCCGAGCTCTCTGCGCTGGGCCTGGTTCAGGTAGAGGAGCTCGTGTGTCGCGGGGTCGGAGATAATCACGCCGAAGGGCAGCGTATCGAAGAGATCCCGTGAGAATAGGAGGTTGTCGTTGCTGTAGGGGGTCAGCCCGTAGCGCTTTTCTTCGGCGCTGCAGGCGCTGGATCAGCAGGCGCATGAGGCTGTCGAGGCTGCGCACCTCGGCGCCGTGTGCCTTGGCGTAGTGCATGTAGAGCGTGCAGGGATGGCCGTCGACCTCGCGGATCGCATGGACTTCCTGTGTAATCCTGAGTGCGGCTTCCTGCAGGCCGTTGTCCTGTGCATTCTTGGACAAGATGATGAAACAGCAGCTGCCGACGCGGGCGATGCTGCAGGCGGCAGGCAGGTTCCTGTGCAGTAGTGCGACAATCTTCTGCAGCAGGTGGCGCCGGAAATCCTTGCCGTACTTCATGCCGATGCCATCGAACTCGGGCACGTCGAGCAGCGTGGCCGTGTAGTCGTTGCCGTGCAGGCGGTACTCGTCGGCGTACAGCAGAGCATCGCGCAGCATGCCGCAGTAGCTCAGCAGGTGTGTTTCCTCGTCGATGAGGCCGAGTGCGGCGTCCTGCTCCCGGCGCGCCGGTGCATCCACGAGGGTGCTCAGCTTGATGAAGATGCCGATGACCTGGCCGTCCTGACGGATGGGAAATTTTGCTGCGCGGATTTCCTGGAGGCGGTGTCCAATATCAATCTGCTCGTGCACGCCCAGCAGAGGAGTGCCAGTGCGCATGACGGTCTCTTCTGTCTCGTAGGCCTGCTCGGCGAGCAGCTGCCAGCCGAGCTCTTTATCGGTCCGGCCGCGGATCTCGGCGATATCACGGACGCCGCGGGCCTTGAGGAAGGCGCGGCTGGCCTCACAGAAACGGTGCTGGCGGTCCTTCCAGAAGAATTCGACATCCATGTCCTCGAGCATGGTCGCAAAGGCTCCCTGGTACAGGGGGTCCTGTCCGGCGGCGAAGAAGTCTTTGGCGATGCCGTAGCTCTCGAGCATCTAGCGGATGATGACCGTGCGGTCGGGGATTTGCTCTATGAAATTCCTGTTGAAGCAGATGAGCATCTCGCGCGAGGTCGATTTGAAGAGTGCCATGCTCGTGAAGAAGATCCAGACATAGTGGCCGTCCGACATCAGGATGCGGAAGGGCGCTGTGATAAAGGACTTCGGGCTGGTCGAGGCACGCTCGTACAGGGCAGCGGGAGCCGCGAAGGCGAGGAAACGCTCGCGGTCGGCCGGATGGACGTAGCGGCTGGCGAAGCGCTGCATGGTTGCCGCTGTATCGTGGAACTGCATGCCGACGCGCGTCTCTGTCAGTGACTCAATGATTTCAATGACGTCCTGGTCGAGGTTGATGTACCAGATGGCATCATAGGTCTGCAGCATATTGCGCACGATTGTGTCGAAGCGGTGGGAGTGGGTGTCGTCGAAGGCCTTGTCGGCACTGATGTTGGAGAGGTGCAGCTGGTGGACTGAATGGGTGCCGCGTGCGGCAAGCTCCTTGATCTTGACGCGCATGTATTGGCCGTTGTCGACATACATCATCGACTCCCACTGGCCCGTCGCCTTGCCGCGCTCGAGGAAGCGGCGGAACTTCTCGTTCATCGGGAAGTTCTTCGAGCGGAAGTTGATGTTGACGCGCTCGACGCTCGGCGTGCCGATGCTGTGCAGGGCGTCGAGGTAGAGTGCATTGGCCTGCAGCATGGTCATCTGCTCATTGTCGTCGTAGAGAATGGCGACCGGGGTCGTCTGGTTCATGTCGACGAGCCCGGCCTTGTTGAGGAGTTCGGTATCGTCGCGGCTCTCCAGGTGCAGGTCGTTATCCAAGCAGTATTGTTGGAAGTCCTCGCATGGAACCGGTTTGCCATAATAGTAGCCCTGTATCTTCTCGCAGCCGATTTCCCGCAGGAAATCGCACTGCTCCTTTGTCTCCGCGCCTTCAGCCAGCGTGTGGACGGAGAGGTCCTTGGCCATACTGACGAGGTACTTGAGGATCTTGCGGCTTTTCGCGGTGAAGGGATGCAGGAACTTCATATCAAACTTTATCGTATCGAAGTCGTAGTCCTTCAGGACATTGAGAGAGGAATAGCCGCTGCCGAAGTCGTCGAGCAGCACGGGATAGCCTTTTTTCTGGAACTTCTGGATCCCGTTCAGTACCGAGTCCATTCTGTCGACTAGCGCGTTTTCCGTGACCTCGATCTGGATGAGGCCGAGCGGCAGGCGGTATTCTTCGCGGATCGTCTCGGCGACGGCGAACGGGTCCTGGAGCAGGAAGTCAAGGCGTGAGAGATTGACCGAGATGGGGAGAACAGGGAGGTTCGCATCGAGCTTTTCGCGCGCCATCTTGGCAACGGTGTGGAGGATGTAGGCGTCGAGCTTGTGGATGAGATGTGCCTCCTCGAGCACGGGGATGAAGATGCCCAGCGCGATCGTGCCGTACTGCGGCGACTCCCAGCGTGCGAGTGCCTCCGCGCTGACGAGCTCGCCCGTCAGCGTGCGGACGACGGGCTGCAGGTAGACGCGGATGTAACCCTTGGCCATGGCCTGGTCCAGGTGCTCGCGCACGTAGTTCTGCATCTGGTGGCGCAGGCCGAGTTCTTCTGTGTAGACGGCCCAGTGGCGCGAAGCATCCTTCTTGATCGTGTCGCAGGCGATCTTGGCCTCGCTGTCAAAGGCGACATTGAGGTCCTTCGTTGAGGGCAGTCCCGTGAGGAAGCGGATGCCTGCCTTCAGCGCGATGTTGGGGTTCCCGATGAAGGCCAGCACGCGCTGGCAGGCCGTGTCAATACGCACCTGTACATCTGCCGTATCTGCGAGAACGGCGAAGGTATCTGATCCGAGGTGCACGACCAGCTGACAGGGGAACACCTCCTGCAGGATGTTCTCGATGTGCTGCAGGCAGAGATCCCCCCGCCGGAAGCCATGCGCGGCATTGTAGAGATGAAAATTCGTGATGTTGAAGAAGACCGGGCAGGACTTGATGTGGTGCCCCTCACGCCACTCCTGCTGCAGGTGCTCAGCCGCTGCCTGCAGGAATTCCTGCCGTCCCAGATGCGTTTGTCTCGTGTGTGTAATCATACCGTATTCCTTACTTTCCCTTGCCAGTTGTAACTTGTATCCTCATTGTAACACAAAGCCCCTGAAAAAGAACGTACTGTTATGAGAATTCGTCACTTCTGTGGTGAAAAAGTCCAGCGCTGGACTTTTTGGCGCGGAAGGTCCGACTATCAAACTGACCGTCCGCCTGCCCGACTATCCGACTGTCAGTTTGTCGGAGTCCTCCGACACATCCCTGTGCCCTCATTTTATGTTGACATATGTCAGCAAACTCGCTATACTGACAGTAGATGACATATGTCAAGAATATGGAAGGCGGATTGAGGTGAAACGTATGGGGAGAGTGACAAAGGCGCGGCGCGTCTGCGCCATGCCCTTGTATGCGCGCTTTGCGCCGCAGCCGGATGAGGCCAAGGCACCCGTGCGGATGGAGATCGAAGACTATGAGTGCATCCGCCTCATGGATTACTTGGGCATGACGCAGGAAGAATGTGCTGTGCAGATGGGGGTGGCCCGCACGACGGTGCAAGGCATCTACACGAGGGCACGGCGCCGCCTGGCAGGGGCTCTTGTCGAAGGACGCCCACTGCAAATCGCAGGCGGGAACTTCGAGCTCTGCCCGCAGCAAGGCCATGGCTGTGGTCAATCCCGCTGCCTGCCGCAGCCCCATACCGCAGGGGGCGCATCGATGGATGTGCCGCCAGATCTCAGCGCAACGAAAGGAAGGATTCTTATGCGATTGGCAATCCCTTATGATAACGGTCAGGTCTTCCAGCACTTTGGCCGCAGCGAGCAGTTCAAGATCTACGAAGTGGCAGATGGCGCCATCGAATCGACGCATGTGCTGGAGAACAACGGCGAAGGCCACGGCGCACTCGTCACGCTCTTGCAGCAGGAACATGTCGATGTCCTGATTTGCGGCGGCATCGGCGCGGGCGCACAGAACGCCCTGAAGGCAGCAGGCATCCGCTTCTACGGCGGCGTGCAGGGCGAGGCTGACAAGGCAGCAGCCGACTTCCTGGCAGCCCGCCTCGCCTATGATCCTGCCGTCCACTGCGAGCATCACGGCGAAGGGCACGATCATGGGCATGGGCACGGCTGCCATCATCAGGCTTGAGCGAAACGCTGCGGAAGTCAGCAGCAGGCCCCACAAACGCACTGCTAGGATTTGCCTGCTGAATGCTCCGCTGATTGCCCAATCCGATGACAAGCAAAAACCGCATAGATACAAAGATACCGGCGTATGAGCAGTACGCCGGTATCTTTGCTGTGTATTATATCGATTGTATTCTACCTCAGCGGGTCAAGTCTGGTGACTCAGTCGCTGATCAGGCGGAAGATGAGATGCTTCCGTCTGAGACGTTCACAGTCGGACTGTCGCAGGCGGTCAGAGCAGTTTCTCGATGTCTGCAGCGATGGCCGACGGGACTTTCGTCGGCTCGAAGCGCTTGACGACCGTGCCGTCGCGGTCGATGAGGAACTTCGTGAAGTTCCACTTGATGCCGTCGCCTTCGAGGTACTCCGGGAAGTTCTTCTTGAGAACATCCTCGAGCACTGCGGCGTTCGGATGCTCCTTGTCGAATCCCTCGAAGCCTTTCTCCTTCGTGAGGTACTGGAAGAGTGGCTGGGCCGTCTCGCCGCGGACATCGCCCTTCTCGAAGATCTGGAACGTCACGCCGTAGTTGTAGCGACAGAACTGCTGGATTTCTTCGTTGCTGCCCGGATCCTGTGCGGCGAACTGGTTGCACGGGAAGCCGAGGATCTCAAAGCCCTTGTCCTTGTAGGCGAGGTAGAGTTTCTGCAGGTCATCGAACTGCGGCGTGAAGCCGCACTTGCTGGCCGTATTGACAATCAGCAGGACTTTGCCCTTGTAGTCTGCCAGCGACTTTTCCTTGCCCTGGCTCGTCTTGACGGTGAAATCGTAGATGCTCATGATGATCTTCCTTTCTGTTCGGGTATTCTGGTTCTATGCACGCCGCAGAAGCGCTCGGCCTGCTGCGGGTATGTCTCATCTCTATGACTTCATTATACATGCTCTCTTTTATTTTATCAAATTTAATTTTGCAATATAATCATAAGCGACAGACATGATGGCCATACTAGTGCGATGTGTGTTATAATGGTACTATATCGTAGTATTAAGTCAGGAGGAGCGCAATGAACGCAACATACAAAAAGATGGTCAAGATGGCGATGACGACGGTGATGGCTGGCGGCATCATGATGATGGGGCAGTCGGCCATGGCAGCACCAGCGCAGCCGCAGGTGCATGTGGATTCGGCGACGAAGGACATGCCGGGCCATGTGGCGAGCAAGGTCCTCGATGTCAAGGCGGACAAGACGGAAGTCGGACTGATCTCGAACGTCGTCTACGAGCAGGTGCCGAGCCGCGGCTATGCGAATGTGCCGATGCAGATGGACATCCTGCAGCCGAAGACGAAGGAAAAGAAGCCCGCCATCCTCTTTGTCACGGGAGGCGGCTTCATCAACGCCAACAAGGACAATGGCGTCCAGCTCCGCATGCACCTGGCGGAGAACGGCTATGTCGTCGGCAGCATCAACTACCGCATCGCACCGACGGCGAAATTCCCAGAGCCGCTCGAGGATGTCAAGGCGGCCATCCGCTACCTCAAGGCGAATGCCGACCGCTTCGGCATCGACCCGGCGCGCGTCGGCATTGTCGGCGGCAGTGCAGGCGGCTACCTGACGGCCATGGCAGGTACGACGAGCGGCACGAAGACGTTCGACAAGGGCGAGAATCTCCAGGTCACGAGCGATGTCAAGGCCGCTGTCGACCTCTACGGGCTCTCCGACCTCACGCAAGTTGGCGCCGACTTCTCCGAAGAGGTCCAGGCAAAGCACCGCTCTGCTGGCGCGACGGAAGCCCTCTGGGTCAACGGCTCGCCTGTCTTCGGCGGCCGTGATGGAGGCATCCTCGCCGACAAGCAGGCAGCCGAGGCGGCCAACCCCATCCACTACATCAGCAAGACGAGCGCCCCGATGCTCCTGATGCACGGCACGGCCGACACTGTCGTCTCCCCGAGTCAGACCGACCTGCTCTACCAGGCCCTGCAGAAAAGCGGCATCCCGAGTGAGCGCTACCTTGTCACCGGCGCTGCACACGGCGGCAAATACTGGGTCCAGGAACCCGTGCTCAAGATCATCACGGATTTCTTCGACCATTATCTGAAATGAATCAGCACATATCTTAACCAATAAAAGACCGCTCATGGCATATCGATGTGTCGTGAGCGGTAAGTCATATCGAAGCAACGTAAGCTGTATCTACATTACAGTAGCAGAAATGCCAGCAACATGTGATACTCATATCGGCGGTCGATGAGTTGGCCTTCCCTTTTAAAAGGGGTGGTGCTCATGACGAACGAAGAGCTCGCATTGTTGCTGGCATTTCTTCAACTAGTCGTTAGCATTATCGCGTTGCTGAAGTAATTTAGCGCGTAAGGTCTTACAAGGGAACACGGCGCTTTCTTCGATCTTGTTAAGAAAAGGAAGGCTAACGGTTCCAATCATCGGCCTCTTTTCTTTACAGATTTAATGCTACTCTTATTATATCATAGATTCTTTACGATGTGCCTATTTTTGTGTATCATAATGGTGTACGGAAAGTAACCGTTCCATATGGACGATAAAAGAGAGGATACACATGAAAGAGCTGCCTTTGCCGAGGGATTGCCAAATCAATCCCATGATTGATGGGACGAAACAGATGAACATATTGGAGATGCGGCTGTTCTGGCTGGCGCTGGATGATGTCAGGACTCAGCTAGCGACAAGAGGGGGTTCCTGTCAGGATGGTTTTGATGCCCTGCGCATCCTGCCAGGGCAAGTCAAACGGATTTTTGCCAATGGATCATATCTTGAGCGTCTCGCATCCGCATGTGATCTCTTGAGGTCATGGAGCATTGATTGGCAGGATGAAGATGGGGATGATGTCATCTACAAGGTGTTCCGAACCATCGGGTATCAGCCGAAAGACGGTCTTACCATTAAATTCAATCCGAGTATGCAGCCTTTCCTGCTTGACCTTTACTATGAGAGGCCCGGCTTTGAGAAATGCTCGCTTGCGCAGCTGTTCCAGCTCTCTTCTGCTCATGCAGTACATCTGTTGGCATGGTTGCTCCAATATCGGCGCACTAGACGAAGAGAAACATTGACTCGCTACATCGATGTGAATGACTTGAGGTGCTTGCTCTATATAGCAGCATCTCAGTATCCGCTCATGGCAGAGTTCAAGCGGCGAGTTCTCGATGCGCCAATCCGCGAGATCAACAAGCGGACGCAGTACCGGCTCAGCTATGAGGCGACGAAGATGGGACGCAAGATCACTGGGTTCACCTTTACGATGGACTGCAGTGACTTGGATGCAGGTACGGAATTAGAGAAAATAACGATGCTAGAGCGCACTTCCCCGAGATGAGAACGTCATGTCCTGAATATGGGGATGGATCGCGCAGTGATAAGGAAAAGCAAGCACGCTAAAGGCTGTGGATAACAGCCTTTAGCGTGCTTGCTTTTAGCATAAATGCTTTCTATGCTTTCGGCGTCTGGAAGCCTTGCAGCACAAGGGATTGCGGGGAAATATAGGGACCAGATGTGACCTGGAAGGGGACGATTTGTGCCCAATTTGCGTCGATGAAGGGGACAATTTGTGCCCTCTAAAGGGACGATTCGTGACCTATGTTTTGTATAAAAGTGGAAACTGGTTATTTTCATGTCCCTACTTCTATGATACAATGAGATGGATTGAAGAGTCATGCCGGATTTAGCATGGAAGTTAGGGCACATCTCGTCCTTTTTAGCGCAGGGGGTATTGTAGCATGGAGCAGAGCAGGCCGACGGTCTATCAGGCAAATCCGTTAATTGAGGGAAGGAAACCTATGAATGCCTTGGAGATGAGGCTTTTCCTCCTGGCCTTGCAGAACGTCAACCCGCATATATCACAGAATGATAAGTACTACGACCGCGGATTCAAGGAACTGCATCTGACGCCGAACAAGGTCAAGGAGATATTCGGCCATGGCGAATACCTACATCGTCTGAAGGAAGTATGCAATCACCTGATCCAGCGGTCGGTTGTCATTGAGGGAGAGAATGGGGAGCGGATTTACTACGCGCTGTTTGGCAGAATCCGCTACCAGCCGCGCGATGGTCTGCGAATCAAGTTCAACGATGATATGCGGCCGCTGATCTTGGACATCCTTGAATCCGGGTACTCGTACACGAAGGTCAGCATGAAGCAGATTTTCCAGCTCTCATCGGCGTATGCGATGCGCCTGCTGGAATTGATGTTGCAGTACCGCGGCATGATGAGAGACAAGAAGATAGTCCGACAGATGGCACTTGACGAGCTCCGCTTCCGTCTGGATGTACAGGAAGGTACGTATCCGGCCATCAAGGATTTCAAGCGGCGCGTCCTTGACGCACCCATCCGGGAAATCAACGAGAAGACACAGTACCGCATCTCCTACGAGAATGTCAAGACGGGACGAAAAGTGACCGGATTCATTTTCACGATGGATTGCAGCAATGTCGTCCCAGAGAGTGAGGTGCAGGACGATGTGGCACTCGAGATGATGCCGAGCAAGAAAGACGGACACGGTCTCTCCGAGATGGCCATCAACAAGCTCACGACGCTCTGCGGCAGCAATGCGGAGTTCAAGCGGCGCATAGACTACGCGCTAGAGCTGGCGGAGAAGCGGAATGTCAAGGATCTGCCTGCGTTTCTCTACAAGGCCATCGAGCAGGACTACCGGAAGCGTGACGCAGATATCCGCGCGGCGGTGGAGCGCGAAGTGCAGGCAAAGGCCGACAACGCGGCCTGGGAGATGGATGCCATCAAGATGTTCGGCGATGCAATTGCCCTCGATGTCGAGGAAGAGCCCTTTGACACCACGAGCGAGATGGGACGCGCCTGCATCGACATCATTAAGAAAGGACTCAAGGAACGCAACCTCACGTTCACCGGCAAGCGTCTCTTGGAGCAGCACGGCATGTCCGTCGCGCGCTTCATCGAGCTTTACGGCAAAGTGTGACGGAGACAGTCAGGCAAACCATAGGCGAGAAGTCTGCTGACGTGTTGTGCGTCCCTCAATTGAATTGTGATAGCAGAAATGCCAGCAACATGGTGATTCGAGTCTACCTTGTTGCTGGCATTTTTTACGTGTTTTTATACTTGACCGGCCTGCTCGTGCATGCGGCGCTTGTTCTCGTACATGAGGGCGTCGGTCTCGGAGAGGACGGCGTCGATGTTGGTGATGGGGCTTTTCTTGACGGCACAGCCGAGGGCTACGCTGAGGTGGCGCTCGGCGTAGGTGGCCTGGAGCTGTTGGAGGAGCGCGTCGGCTTCCTGCGCGGTCTTGTTTTCGGCGATCAGCAGGAATTCGTCGCCTCCCATGCGGAAGACGTGCTCGCGGTCTGCGGCTTCGACGAGGACGTCGGCGGCGCGCTGGATGAGGCGGTCGCCTGCTTCATGGCCCTTTGTGTCGTTCTCTTTCTTGAGGCCGTTGATGTCCCCGAAGATGAAGGCGAGCGAGGTGCCGTCAGGGATGGTGCGGATGTAGGAGAGAAGGGCGCGGCGGTTGCCGACACCTGTGAGCTGGTCGCGGTAGCTGTAGCTTTCGAGGCGGCGAATCATGTCGCGGTTGCGCAGCATGATGGCGACGACGCTCGTCAGGGAGCTCAGCAGGAAGGTGGCCGAGGCAAAGGTTTCGGAGGCCGGATTGATGACTTCAGTGAAGCCGATGGAGCGGCCCGACTGCATGAGGTGGCCGGAGACGAGGCTCGTGATACCGCGCAGAACGGGCTGGAAGCCCGGATGGAGCTGCACGAAGGCGTCGGTGTCATTGAGGATCAGCATGCGGCTGTGGGCGAAGTGGTCGTAGAGCGGCTGGAGCCGCGCGCGCGGGATGTCCTGTGCGTCTTTCATGAGGGACCCTGTTGTGTCGCGGCGCCATTCGTATGTCGCGCTGACGGTGTCGTTTTCGCCCTCCTCGAAGATCAGGACGCGTTCGGCCTGCAGGATTTCGCCGACTTTGGCTATGATCTTGTGGATGCCTTCTTCGGGGTCGGACTCCTGGATGCCCAGGGAGATGATGTCGTTGATGACTTCTTCGCGGCGCAGCAGGCTATTGCGCTCCTGCTCATTCCCCATCTGGCCGTGCTGCAGGTCGGTGGTGATGGAGAGGCGCGCGGTCCTGCCCTTCCACGGCACGAGGGTGTCGCGCTGCAGGACGGAACCGCTCGTGAAGCGCATGGCACGGCGGCAGGTGCGGAAGGCATCCCGCGCCAGGATGCTGTTGGCACAGTCGGCGCAGGGGGCTGCGCGCCCGGCCAGCAGCTCATAGCATTTCTTGCCCTTGTAGGCATCGGGTGTATCCGGCAGGTGCATCATGCGCAGCATGGCGTGATTGAGAAAGAGGAAGTCGTAGGTGGCGATGTCGGTAAGCGCGATGCCATCGTCTAGGCTGTCGAGCTGGCTGACGTTCAGCTCGATGATCTCGCCGTGCGGCCGCTCGAAGTGCCAGCGCTGGCTGGTGACGTCGTTGAGGCGCTTGGCGAGCTGATAGAGGAGCGTGTTGAAACCATGGGCTTCTGAACCGCGGATGGTGGAGTAGTTGAGCGTCAGGGTGCAGCTGACTCCGGCGATGGAGGTGAGGCCCTCGATGCGCGCCTTCAGCTGTTCGATTTTTTCGGTCAGGCCGTCGAGGAAGCGTGTCTTGCCGAAGCAGATAAAGACACCGCTGCCGATGTAGGAGGCGATGCTGGCAATCGGTCCGAGCTTGAGGATGCCGTCGCGGATGGTCTTGAGGATTTCCTGCTGGACCTCGGGGCTGTATTGGTGGGCGAGCGTCTTGATCTCCGGGACCTGCAGGATGAGGGCCAGGTAATCCTCTTGGCGGTGGATGCGGTTTTCTTCTATCTCCATGCCTGCCATGATCATGCCGCGGTAGCCGAGGAGACCCGTCACATGGTCGCGGATGCCGAGCAGCTCGCGCTGGCGCTGATCCTCCTTGTCATCTGCCGTGCGGAAGTAGCCGAAGACGCCTGTGATTTTGCCGCGCTGGTGGATGGGGAAGGAAGTCATCAGGATGCGCTTCGGGATGCCGTGCACGAGAAGTGTCGCAGCGTAATCCTTGCAGGTCTTTCCTTTCTGCAGGGCAGCGAGTTCCGCCTGCTCCTCGTCCTCATCCTGCAGGCACCAGCCGAGTTCAGCATCCGTCTTGCCGAGGATTTCGCTGGCGTCTTTCATGCCGACGTACTCAAGAAAGGAGGGCGTGACGCCACGGTAGCGCAGCGCACGGTCTTTCCAGTATACGGGATCGGGTGAGAAATTCCAGACGGCGCGCCAGATTGCGGCCTCTTCGTCTGCGGGAGACGGGGGGAGCCTGTCCGGATTCAGGTCGGCCAGGAACTGCGGCAGCAGGGTGTACAAGTTCTCCTGGCGTTCCCAGATATTCTCGCGCACGCAGATCAGGATGTCCTTGGTGGCGCTCTTGTAGATGACGATGGCGTCGAAGATCATCCAGACGAAGCGGCCATTCGGCTTCTGCACGCGGAACATCTCAATGGCCTCGGAGCGGCCGGACTGCTCGGCCTGACGGTAGATTGCCTCTGGGTCGAGGAACTGGCGGAAGCGCGTGCGGTCGTCGGCGTAGATGAATTGGCGGGCATAGGCATCTATCTTGCCTTTGAAGTCCGTGATGACATCACCGGCCTGCCAGAAGGCGTTCATGCTCTCGATGATGTGGAGGGCTTTCTTTTTCCGATCCAGGAAGTAGATTTCGTCGTAGACGAGCATGAGATTGCGGAAGACGGTCTCGTACTGCTGGAATGACGTGAGGTCCTGGTCGTAGGTGATGTTTGCGAGACGTGCGAGCACGAGCGTGAAATCTGGTGTAGCGGCGAGTTTCTCGGCACTCAGGCGCAGGTACTGGCCGTTCTCGACGAAGGTCATGCGCCGCTCGCCGCTGCTGTGCACCGCGGCCGCGAGGAAGGCCATGAACTTCTCGCGCATCGGATAGCTTTGCTGCTGCATGTTCGCATTGAATTCCTGAAGGCTGCTGGTGCCGGTCGTGGTGAGGGCATTCTGGTAAGCCTCATTCTCGCTGAGGATGACAGCGCGGTCCTCGCGGTACTGGAAGATGGCGACCGGGGCATCGGTGATGAGGTTGACGAGCCCTGCTGCATCGAGGGCCTGCTCCTCTGGCAGGGTCTCGACTTGCCAGCCTGCCTCCTGGAATTGCTCGCGCAGGAGCTCGTACGGCATCGGACGGCTGTAGTAATAGCCCTGAATCTTCTCACAGCCGATGGCACGCAGGAAGTCAATGTGTTCTTTTGTCTCAGCACCCTCTGCCAGCACGTGGATACCCATCTCTTTGGCCATCAGCACGATGGAGCGGATGATCTTGCGGCTGTCCTCGTTGAAGTAGCGCAGGAGTCCCTGGTCGATCTTGAGCTCGTCGAACTCGTAATTCTGCAGGACGTTGAGCGAGGAGTAGGCACTGCCGAAGTCGTCGAGCCAGACCTGATAGCCCGACTGGTGGAACTGGTGCAGCTTCTCGATGAGCAGGTGACGGTTCTTGACGAGCGCAGACTCTGTGACTTCGATGCGCAGGTAATAGCGCGGGATGTGGTATTGTTCGACGATGCGCTCGACGAAGGCGAGCGGGTCCATCAGCAGGAAGTCGTAGCGCGAGAGATTCACCGAGACCGGAATCATCGGGAAGTGGTTGTCAATCTGGTAGCGCAGGAGCTTTGCGACCTCTTCGATGACGTAGCAGTCGAGGCGCGAGATCAGGCGCGATTCCTCGAGCACGGGGATGAAGCTGTCCGGCGGCAGGAGTCCTTTCTGGGGGTCAATCCAGCGTGCCAGGGCTTCGCAGCCACATAGTTTGCCGGTCATGGCGCGCATGACGGGCTGGTAGTAGACCTTAATATGGCCCTCGCGGATGGCCCGGTCGAGGTTGTCGAGGATGAAAATGCGGTCGGCGATGCTCTGGCGCATGGACTCGTTGTAGAAGGCAATCGAGCGCGTCGCATCCTTCTTGATGCTGTCGGAGGCGAGCTTCGCCTGGTCGAAGTACGTCGTGATGGGACGGCGGTGTACGCTGACCGCCGTTTCAATCGACCCGATGCCCGCCTTCATCGCGATGTTGGGCATGCGGACTTCGTTGTTGACGGCTTGGCAGACTTCCTTGAGCTTTGCCTCGAGGTTGTCGCGCGGCACGAAGAGCGCGAAGTTGTCGCCTGAGAGGCGCGTGATGTATGAGGCGGGGAAGGCTCCCTTTAAGAGCTGCCCGATCTTGCGCAGCATGCGGTCGCCCTCGTAGATGCCGTGCATCTCATTGTAGACCTTGAAATTCGTCAGGTTCAGGTAGACCGGGCAGTAGCGCACCTCGAGGGTGCCTGGCTCCACGGTCTTGCGCAGGGCGTCTACCTTCTGCTGCACGCGCTGGTAGAAGGCATGCATGTTCAGGAGGCCCGTGACGGGGTCGAGATTACTGACGGCCAGGTTGCGCTCCTTATTGACGAGATTCATCATCCAGACCTTGCCGAGCTCCGGGCTGTTCACCTTGTGGAACGTCCCTTCGAGATGGCGGTAGCTGCCCGTCTTTGTGTAACAGCGGAATGTCAGGAAGGAATAACCCTCATCTAAATCGCCGTGTCGGCTGTTCGTGCGTGCTTCAAGCGGGACGTAGTCCTCTGCCTCCATCAACCCTGCAAAGCGCCCCTTTGTCAGCTGGAAGAACTCGTCCTCCGTTGTGCACTGGTAGATACGCAGCATCTCCTCGTTGACAAAGAGAATCTGCTCTTCCGCCGTCTGCCGGATCAGGCAGACACCGCCAGCAATCAGGTCATAGTACCGGTGCAGTCTTTTCTTGATTGGCTCCTCGTCCATGCAAAAACTCCCTTTCACGCGCCCTGACACGACAGAGCACGCGCCGTGATTTCTTGTATCAATTATACTATTTCGTTTTGAAATGAGATATCCCTGCTGACAAAATATGAAACTTTCGCATCCCCAAAAGACCTGCCCCGCGGGCAAGACTGTCAGCTGGAAGAAAAGAATCCCCGTCGAGCAGTGCGGATGGCACCGTGCTCAGCGGGGATTCTTTTTGGCCGGTTATTTGAGGGCGTCGAGGATCTTGTAGAGCTCGCCTTTCAGTGCGGTGACTTCGTCCGGGCTGAAGGTCACGCCCTGGTCGGTGAGGTGGCAGCTCATCTGCTCGGGGACCTGGCGGGCCTGTTCTTTGAGGGCCTGGCCTTTCTCGGTCAGGATGGCGATGACGACGCGCTCGTCTTCGGTGCTGCGGTGGCGCTCGATGTAGCCGAAGGATTCGAGTTTCTTGAGCACGGGAGTCAGGGTGCCGGAGTCGAGGTAGAGGCGCTCGCCGAGGTCGTGGACGGAGATTTCCTTCTTCTCCCAGATGACCATCATCGTGACGTACTGGGTGTAGGTCAGGCCAATCTTCTTGAGGAAGGGGTGGTAGGCCGCAACAATCTTGCGCGCGCAGGCATAGAGCGGGAAGCAGAGCTGCTTGTCGAGCAGCAGGAGGTCTTCTTTTTCGTTTATTTCAGTCATGGGGCTGTCCTTTCTAATGCAATAGTGATTCGGATTTATGATGCATGGATGGTGCGCTCCGCAGGGGGAACGCTGCTCAGATGTATTCTCTGTACAATTCTATTGTATCAGATTATCTTTCTGACGTAAATCCAATCCCTTGAGATTGGATTTGTGACGAGCAGCATCAGGCAGTCGGGAATGGTTGTAGTATCTTGCGTATGATCTGCTTCGTGTGGTCGGACAGTCGGCTAGTCGAAGAGTCGGACGGTCCGACTTACTGCTTACTCGCTGACAAGCTTGCGCACGGCGGCGGAGAGCAGCTCCGTGCCGCGCACGATGTCCGCGAGCTCGGCGTGCTCTGCGGGATTGTGGCTGATGCCTGCGCGGCACGGGATGAAGATCATGGCCGTCGGTGCGTAGTCGGCCCAGTGCATGCTGTCATGACCGGCACCGCTCATCATCCGGCGATAGGGAAAGGCGAGCTCTTTGGCCGTGTCCTCGAGCAGTCCGACGAGCGCCGCGTCCATGCGCGCAGGCTCTTCTTTGCTGACAGGCTCGATGTCATACGCCAGCTGACGCTTTTCGGCGATGGAGGCGATGTCCTGCCGGACGGCCTGCTCGACGGCGTCCTTGGCCTTGCCTGAGGTGCTGCGGAGGTCGACGCCGAGCCGGACTTCGCCTGGGATGACGTTCATCGCGCCCGGCGTGACCTCGAGGACGCCGACCGTGCCGACAACAGGGGATTCCGTGTACGACGAGGCTTCGCGCTCTACAGCCAGTACGACTTCCACTGCCGCGCAGAGGCCGTCGTGCCGCAGGTTCATCGGCGTCGCGCCGCTGTGGTCGGCACTGCCGTGGATATGGACGTAGAAGCGCGTCGGCGCCGCGATGCCCGTGACAAGGCCGATGGGCAGTCCTTCGTGTTCGAGGACCTTGCCCTGTTCGATGTGGAGCTCGAGGAAGGCGCGCAGCGGTTTTGTATAGCGTGCTGACTCGATATGGTCGGGGGCGAGGCCGCGCCCCTTGAGCACCTCGTAGAGCGTGTGGCCTTCCTTGTCGTGCAGCCGCACGAGGTCGTCATGTGAGAGCTCGCCGCGCATGGCCCGGCTGCCGAGCGTCGCCGCCGAGAAGCGGCTCGACTCCTCGCAGAGGAATAAGACGACCTCGAGCGGCCGCTTCGGCGTGAAGCCGTCCTCGCGCATCGAGCGGACGGTCTCAATCGCCGCGAGGATGCCGACGATGCCGTCGAAATTGCCGCCTTCCGGCACACTGTCGCCATGCGAGCCGAACATGACAGCAGGCAGGCTCTCGTCCGCGCCCTGCACATGGCCGATGACATTGCCAAACGCATCCTCGCGCAGCTCCATGCCTGCCTTACGCATCAGCCCCATCAGATATGCGCGCCCCTGCCAGTCCGCATCCGTGAACGCCAGCCGGTTGATCCCCCGCCCCGGTGCAGTAATCTTCTCCAATACCGCAAGCTGCTGCTGTAATCGTTGGCTTGAAATCATGTGAAATCCTTCCTCTCGTCTCATCCATTTCTATTGTATACTTGGCGATTTTCATTTCGCGTTTGTTGACATTATTATACCGCAACTTTATATTTATGTAATAAATGATATAATTATTTTTAGTTATCGTAAGAAAGGTGGAATCCTGCATGGTAACACTCATGTTGCTTGTCGGTGCCATCATCGTCTGCGGTGTTGTCTACGCGCTCGTCAAGGGCGCAGATGCGCGCATCACGCTGATTGGCTCAGGCATTCTCATGGCAGCCATCGGCGGTGTGCCGATGGCTGCACTCGATGCCTTTGCGAAGAGCATGACGAACAGTGGATTGATTCAGGCGGTCTGCTCGGTCATGGGCTTTGCACTGGCTGTGCGCTTCACGGAATGCGATAAGCATCTGATCAATGCAATGGCCTCTGTGATCTCACGCGTCCGCTTCTTCCTGATTCCGGGCGTCGTCATCTGCACGTATCTCGTCAACATCGCACTGCCGAGTGCCGCTGGCACGGCAGCTGCGGCCGGCGCCATCTTCATCCCGCTGCTCATGGCAGCTGGTGTCGGTCCTGCTCTTGCGGCTGCCGCCGTCAAATGCGGAACGTACGGCAGCATGCTGAATCCTGGCCTTGCGCACAACCCCTTTGTTGCGAAGATTGCTGGAGTCGATGTCATGGATGTCATCGGCTTTCACTACAAAGCAAACCTCGCTTCTCTGCTCGTAGCGACCATCTGCATCACAATCATCGCGCATATCCTCAAGGAAGATAAAGGGCATGTCCCCGAGCATCTGCAGGTGGATGCGAACTTCAAGGTCAATTATCTCTACGCGCTGATGCCGGTTGTCCCGATCGTCATCCTGCTGCTTGGCTCGACGAAACTTGTGCCAATCCTCAAGATGGGTGTACCACAGGCTATGATCATCGGTGCACTCCTGACGCTCGTTGTTACGCGCACCAAGCCGAAAGCGCTCTGCGATGCTTTCTTTGAGGGCATGGGCAAGGCGTATGGCAGCATCATCGGCATCATCATTTCGGCAGGCGTCTTCGTCGCAGGCCTCACGTCGATTGGCCTTGTCAAGTGGTTCATCGATGCGATGCTCAATAATCCAGCCATCGTCAAGATCTGTGCGGCTTTCGGCCCGTTCCTGCTCGGCCTTTTGACTGGCTCTGGCGACGCGGCTACTTTCGCCTTCAATGAAGCCATCACGCCGTATGCACCGGACTTCGGCATGTCGCAGGTCCAGATGGGCAGCATGGCGACGCTCGGCGGCACGCTGGGGCGCACGATGTCGCCAATCGCTGGCGCGACCATCATCTGCGCTGGTATCGCTGGTGTCAACCCGATGGAGATCACGAAACGCAATGCCATCCCGATGCTCTGCGCACTGACGGTCGGCATGCTGATCCTGCTCTTCTGATGAATAGGAGGTGCTGCTCTGCGGCACCTTTTTCTTGTCTTAAATAACGTATAGGAGGAATTATGATGGATCTCAAAGAGACAATCTTGAAATTCGCCGATGATATGCAGGAGAACATGGTAGCCTGCCGCCGTGATCTGCACGCCCATCCGGAGCCGGGCTGGACGGAGTTCCGCACGGCGGCCAAGGTAGCCAAGACGCTTGCGGAGCTCGGCTACACGGTCAAGACGGGGGCTGATACCATTCGTCAGGATGCTATGATGGGCGTGCCATCGGCTGAGAAACTCGCCAAGGAGCAGCAGCGCGCCATCGCAGAAGGCGCTGATCCCGACTGGGTTAAGAAGATGGACGGTGGCCGCACGGGCGTGCTCGGCGTCATGAAGTTCTCGGAGGACGGCCCTGTTGTCGCGGTTCGCTTCGACATGGATTCCAACGATGTGACGGAGACGAGAGAGGCGTCGCACCGTGCCAATAAGGAGGGCTTTGCCTCCTGTCATGCAGGGGCGATGCATGCCTGCGGCCACGACGGCCACACGACGGTCGGCCTCGCGCTGGCCAGGTTGCTGGCCAGCCTCAAAGACCAGTTGCGCGGTACCATCAAGCTCTGCTTCCAGCCGGCAGAAGAGGGCGTGCGCGGTGCGCATGCCATGGTCGAAAGCGGCATTGTCGATGATGTCGACTACATGCTCGGCGCGCACTTCGGTTTCAAGATGCGCAAGACGGGAACTGTTGCCTGCAACGTCACAGGCTTCCTGGCGACGAGCAAGTACGATGCCCGCTTCCAGGGTGTTCCGGCTCATGCCGGCGCTGCGCCGGAGCAGGGCAAGAACGCACTGCTGGCCGCTGCCTGTGCCACGCTCAACCTGCATGCCATCTCGCGCCATTCGGCAGGGGCTTCGCGCATCAATGTCGGCCGTCTCGATGCGGGGAGCGGCCGCAATGTCATCGGCGACAAGGCACTGCTCTGCCTTGAGACGCGCGGCGCGACGAGCGAGATCAATGCCTTCATGGAGACGGAAGCCCAGCGCATCATCAAGGCCGCGGCCATGATGTACGACGTCAAGGTCGACATCGAGAAAGTCGGCGGCGCAGCCGGCGGCAGCAACTCGCCTGAGCTGGCCGCTTTCCTGGAAGAAGAGGCAAAGAGCCTCGGTATCTTCGATGAAGTCGTCGGTGCATGCCCGTTCGGCGCCAGCGAGGATTTCTCCTACTTCATGGAGCGCGTCCAGTCGCACGGCGGACAGGCAGCTTACATGATGGTCGGCGCCGACCTCGCCGCCGGTCATCACGACTCCCATTTCGATTTCGATGAACGCGCTCTCGGTTCCTCCCTCAAGCTCATGGGCTGCGCCGTCTGCAAGCTGCTCTTGAGCAAGTGATTGACATCTCGTCCGAGACAAATCGCCACACAAAACGTCCGGCACCGTGAAACGTCTGATGCCGGACGTTTTTTCGTGGCGAATTGTCAAGCTAAGTGCAACACCTTTGAGAAATAGACCTCATATGGTGTT
>OIWT01001784.1_pt1 | contig 24297 bp, 36 predicted proteins | sample 1587701 | NCBI WGS metagenome assembly OIWT01 (sample SAMEA3888904, study PRJEB22519) | human gut metagenome | biome: human gut; feature: human-associated habitat; material: faeces | place: Denmark | collected 2009
CGACTCTCCCAAAATACCCAGGCAGGTTCCTTTTTTTACGGAGAAGGACACGTCGAACAACACCTGCTGTCGGGTGTGGCCGAATATCCTGTCCTGCCGCTCGCTGCGAAAACTGACGCAGATATCCTTCAGTTCAAGCATAAGACTGCTCCTTTCCCGTCAGTACCTGCCGGTACCGGCGCATCACATCCGCCCGCTTTTCCACCAACAGCCTGGTGTACGGGTCCTGCGCGTGGTGGAGGATGTGCTGAAAATCTCCCTCGTCCACCACGCGGCCCTGGTTAAGCACCACGATCCGGTCCGCTACCCGGGAGATGGCGTTCAAATCGTGGGAGATAAATACCATGGCAGTTTGTTTTTCCTGCTTGACCCGCAAAAACTCATTCAGAATCTCATATTGGGTGATGGCGTCAATGGCGGTGGTAGGCTCGTCCGCAATCAGAAGGACGGGTTCCATAGCGGTGGCAATTCCAATCATGATTCGCTGGAGCATTCCGCCGGAGAGCTGGTGGGGATACTTCTCCAATACCTCCTCCGGATTGCGGATACGCATTTTTTCCAGCAGCTCCAGGGAGCGGAGGAGGATCTCCTCCCCGTCCCAGTTGTTGTGGGCGGCAAAGGTCTCGGCGATCTGGGTGCCGATACGGTAGAGGGTGTCGAAACAGGTCATTGGATTTTGCAGTACAACGCCCACTTTGCCGCCACGTAGGCGGCGCAGTTCCTCCCCGCTCTTCTCCAGCAGAGGCTCTCCCTGAAACATTGCCGCGCCGGACACGGAAAAGCCTTTGTCCAGCAGGCCCATAGCCGCCTTCATAGACATGGATTTTCCGCTGCCCGACTCTCCCAGGATACCCAGACACTCGCCCGGCTCCACCGCAAAAGAGACGCCCTTTACTAACTCTGTGGCGTGTCTGTGCTGCTGGAGGGTCACATGCAGATCCTTCAATTCAAAAACAGAAGTCATCGATCCACCTCCTTGGGGGCCAACACGTCTCGGAGAGCATCGCCCATCAGATTAAAGCAGCATACCAGAGCTACAATGGCGATGCCCGGGGCGATCATCTGAGTGGGGTTGCTGGTCAAAACCTCCTTGGCCTCATTGAGCATGGCTCCCCACTCTGGCGTGGGGGCCTGGACGCCCAAGCCCAGGAAGGACAGCGTGGAAATGTTGATGATGGCCCAGCCCACATCCAGGGAGGCAAGCACTGCCAGATCGGAGGTGATGGAGGGCAGCAGATGACGGAACAGGATAAACCGCTCCGGCATCCCCACGCACCGAGAGAATTGGATGAAGTTCCGCTCTCTGTACTGCATGACGCCGGTACGGATCATACGGGCGTACCAGGCCCATTTGATGAATACATTGGCGATGAAGACGTTCTGTACATTGATGCCCAGCAGGCCGACCACGGCGAACACCATGATCTGGCTTGGGAAGGAGAGCATCACATCTACTACACGCATGATGACCTCCTCCACCACGCCCCGGAAATAGCCGGCCATGATGCCCAGCACTGCCCCCAGGGCGATGGTTCCCAGCATGGTCAGCAGCGCCAGGCCAAGCGTGGGCCGGATGCCGTAGATCAGCCGGGAGAGGACGCACCTGCCCAGATGGTCGGTACCCAGGGGGTACTCCATGCTGTAAGGCGCAAATTTGTTGAGGATATCAGTAGCATAAGGGTCGTGGGGGGCCAGAACGGGGGCGAGTATGCCGATCAGCCCGATCAGCAGGACTACAGCCACGGTGATGACCGCAGCGCGGTTGTGTAAAAAGCGTTTACCCAAAATTCAGCCCCCCTTCTCAGCCGGGGGTCGGATACGGTCTGCAGGATGTCAAATACCAGATTGAATACCACAAACAGCACGCCAATAAACAGCACATAGGTCTGGATCACCGACAGGTCCCGGTTGAAGATAGAACTGATGCACAGTGTCCCCAGTCCCGGCCAGGAGAACACATTCTCCACTACAATAGTGCCGGCAATCATCTGGGGGATGCTCATACCCATGGCCACGATGCAGGTGTGCATGGAATTTTTTAGCACATGTTTCACCCAAATGGAGCGCTGGGGGAGGCCTCGGACGTTGGCGTAGAGCACATAGTCCTGCTTCATATTCTCCAGCATATTGTTGCGGATGAGTCGGATATAGGTGGAAATATAGCTCAGCGCCACGGTGAAGGCGGGGAGGATCAGGTGACGCAGCGTACCGCTGCCGTTGGTGGGCAGCAAGCCCAGCTTAACGCTGATCAGCCACATGAGCAGCAGGCCCACCCAGTAGGCGGCCATGGCGGTGGTGACAAAGACCAGCCCCCGCATCAGTTTGTCGAACCACCGGTCCTTATACACCGCGCAGAGGAAGCCGATAGGGATGCTCAGCAGCAGCACGATCACAAACGAGGCCGCCGCCAACTGCAGCGTGGCGGGCAGGCAGCGGGCCAGCTCTCCGTTTCCGCGAAGGATAAACAACTCCCTTGATGAGTATGGAATCACTGAACAGTTGTCCAAGAGGAACTCGAAGCCGTTCTGGGTGATGCTCCTCGCATTCGCAAACACCGAGTTCGGCAACACGTAGGCACGCTCCTTTACGTACTGTTCTCCGTACTTGTTCAGCACGAGAAGATGCGGCACCTGCGATGCGAATGTGAACAGGATGTGGGAGGAAACCACGAGGAACGCCTGGTCGGAGGTGCGCAGTGGCTGGATGGCCGTACAATCGTACGGCAGGCCGTGGTAATGGAAGATCACCTCCGCCTTCTTCACGGCGGGCGTGATGGTCACGATCAGGAGCGACACGTTGCTGCCAGCATAACCCGCCGTGCCGGACCAGCTGGGCGTGTTCTCCTAGGAATGAGGCGAATCGGCGAGCGCTACGCAGAGAACGGCAAACGAGGGGAGGATGCTGTTGTGGAGGAACTGGAAGTCCTTCACTTCGCCCTCCATCCGCAGCTGCGACTTGTAGATCACGAACTGTGCTCCGAGTCCTTTGGACGTGATGGGAATCACGACAAAGGTGTAGTGGTTCAGCAGGATGCAAATGCACTGGTGGGAAGGATCGATGCGGATGAGTCCCTCGTTCTGCACGTAGGCGTTGTCTCCAAATTCAATTTCGTTTCCGGAATCTACTCTTCACACAATCTAGAGTCCCTACTGTCGAGAGCCACCACCGACTCCTTGTGGAAGTCGTAGCATTCAACATTATATAGTTCGTCGTTCCGACTGTCGAACGCAACAATCGACACATAGTAGCCCTTGAAGGACATGATAATCGCGTCACGCCGCTCGGTTGGGGAGCAGGAGGAAACGATCCGCAAGGGAATCGGAGCGATACTCAGAATTTCTCCTGAAAAGGGATACTCGCACACGACCTGGAGAGAATACCCACCGTCTGTTGAACTCTCGTTCGGATCCGACGATTTTGAGGTTCGTACAACCCTGTACACGATCATCGTATCTGAAGAGCAAGTTATGATGTTCTCCTCGGTCTCATTACAAAAGCGGGCTTTGCAGCACAGTTTGGCTCCGGTTGCCCGTTGTAACGCTTTGTATAGAAAATACATGACTCCTTGCTGAAGGAAAACGTCACACTGTCCATCCTTGTTGTGAATTGAAGAACAGGGGAACCCACAATCCGCGTTTGTTTTGCGGATTGGCATTGTATTGGAGTGAAGGGTGTTTGGGTGGGAGCTGAGGACCGACTGTGGAGAGGGGTTGTTTTCATGTGCTTCCATTTCATTTCAAATAGTGGGAAAATGCATGACTTATTCCACTGAAGCAATCACGTCCTATAATACTCCAACGCAGATGCGATGTGCAGGAAACAAACAATACGCATATGGATACAAAGAATACACATTACAGTTGCGATTCCGGCTGTTCCGCACTCTCCATCTTCTTCCACATCTCCAACCACTGCTCGCACAGTTTATTTGATCTAGAACATTACGTCCTGTATAACAGCATTAACTGCTGAATGGAATCCGACAACTGGTCCAGATTACCCAAAACCGTCTTCAAGTGGGTGTTGATGGATGCGATCGCTCCAGTGCAGTCCTGGAGCATCTTGATTTCCGTTTCACTGTTTGCTGTGGAAGCTTCCTCTTCCATCAGGAAATGAGTGAGAAACGGATAGGAGAGTGAGTTGGAAGCAAACAAAGAACACACTAAATGGAGGACAACTGACTTAATAGCGGCTCGCCTTCTTCGCCTTCTTCTTCCCGCGCTTCTCTCTCCCTCTCATCGCATTGGGGTTCTTCCTTCCGAACCCAATTACAATCTGATCCTACGCCTCACCACTCACCCCCACACCCACCATCAGGTCCTGCTGGCTGCGTCCCTTGCTGTTCTCCAGTCCCAGACTCTCCGCGCCCACGTCGCCGAACAGACAGCCCTCCCGGCTCGCCTTCTTCATCTTCTGCAGCCGCTGCTTCCACTTGCCCTGCTTCAGCTGGTCTTCGCACAGCAGCAGGTCGGCATTCTTCCCGATGGAGTACTATGCTCACACCCACGCATCACTCCCACCTTGGTGCCGCGCAGACTCTTCGACTGGAAGGCCGTCGCGATGCGCACGATGCCGCCCTTCATCACGAACACGGGCACGCGCGCCAGCGACGGGTGGCCGCAGTCGGGACAGAACAGCTTCGTGTCGTCGTGGCACACACTACATGTCAACTCGGCATGACAACCCCACGAGAAGCAGTCGCGACAGCGGCGGGTGTACACGCGCAGCTGCGTGATGCGCTTGTTGTCATAGGACAGCACGCGGAAGTTCATCTGCAGCAGCACGTTCTGCACGGAGTAGTCGCCCGTGCAGCAGGCCACGCAGTGGGAAAGGTCCTCCTCGGGCTCCTCGGCGCTGGCCGTCTGCTGGTTGGAGTAGAAGGAGGAGAGCGAGGCGGAGTCGATCCACTCGCCGCCGTCCGCCTCTGTGTCGTGGCTCACCAGCGTGCTGCTCGTGTGGATGCGGCTCCCGGAGGGCTGTGGCGTGGCGTGTTCCTCCAAGTCTTCATCAGGGTTTTCTTCTTCGGAGTCGTCATCTGAGTGTTCTTCAGATTCCTCCTCAGAGTGTTCTTCAGGGTTCTCCTCATTCTCCTCCTCCTCCTTCACTTCAGCAGCCTTTTCATCAGCCTCAGCCTTCTCCTCAGCGGTCTCCTCAGTGGCAGTCTCGGCAGGCTTGGCGGGGAGGGAGAAGAGCGCCTTGACTTCCTCCTCCTCGGCGGTCTTCTCCTGGCGGGGCAGCGCGCCCAGCGTCGGGAACCGGTCGTCGCCCGAGAACAGGTTCGGTACCGTCTTCACCACGTTCCATCGCTTGGGAGGAGCAGAAGGCGCAGACGACCCAGCCGATAATGGAGATGACACCGATGATGCCGCTGCCTCGCTCGCCTCCACCTTGGGAGTGGGAATCCGCTCGTGCACCTCGTCACGCTCGAAATCGCCGGGGTGGCGGAAGATGCACTCGTTGCCGTAATGACAACCCTCGGGAGTGCCGAACAAGCGGCACGGCTCCGCAGACACATTTACACCAACAATACGCTTATCGTTCACGTCCACAATACGCTTTCGCTACACGTGATTGCGAAAATACAACCCGACGTCCAGCAGCGGAACAACATTGATGTCCTTCAGTCCGCCAATTTCCTTTTGGAGATCGTACGTTAGCGCCATGACCAACAGATCGGTCTGCGCCAAACGAGGGAATTCTCCAGTTGCCTTGGCAAACTTCTCAACTAGTTTGTGAGCAAAACGAAAAGAAACGCACTGGCCTGAATGGCTTCGGGAGAAGGCTGACGAATCACGATTTCAAAGGGGAAGCGCTGGAGAAGTCCTCTCGCCTGCTTATCGCGAACCTCGCGCATCACCTCCTCAATTGAGTAGAATGTCTATCCGTAAGCTCGAAAAAGGGGAGATCACTTCCGCGCTGTTCGCAACAGATGCACCGTGAATAAAAACACCGGAATCGAGAACGAGTGCCTTGTACTTGTTATTCTGCATCGTTTTGTCTCTTCTTGCCGAGTGATCGGGTTTTTACTCTTCTCGATTCGCGTCCCAAAACACTCCACCATTGGTAGTCACACTCATTATAACAAACAAACACGCTTGGCTTGGTTCTATTGTACAATGAGCATTTGCAGCTATTCGTAGTCGTCCTCCCCATACGGCGATCGCTTCCGCTTGTTTCTCTTCAGCTTGTGCGTGTTGGCACTATCGACGGAGCTAGTCCTCACAATCACCCCAAAACACGCTACCCCACAGATCGATTATCGTCATCCATCGGTAGATTCATAGCCGGAGATGCGTGGGACGAAAGGGAGAAGATGCGGTCATCACGCGTGATCACCGTTCTTCTGGGTATGGATTGCAATCTGCGCATTAATGTCAATCCAGTGGCTCACCTCTCGTTGAAGTTTTCAAAGCCACGCACAATGTTCCACACGGGACAGTCTTCTTGGAGGTACTGCGTCTCCACGGTGAGGATTTGATTCTCCAGCTTGGCCAGCGTGTCGTTCAGGTTGCTATTCCATCACGCCCTCCGAAACCGTTTCCCACTTTGTCTCCGTGACGAGCATGCGCAGCTGGTCCTGGTCTGATTTGTAGCCCTTTTCCTCCATTCACTGTTCAATTCTCTGTTCCCTGTTTCGATCCACTGTCTGTCGATTTGTATCCAATAATCGTTGCTGGATTCAAATCTACGGCAGTTCGTTCTTCCACTCAACAAACCAACCCATAATGGATATTTCACTTCTTCATTTAAATGTCTTACTCAAACGGCTGAACGGCTAAGACTGTACTCGAACAGGATCATTTCTATAGTACATTCTTTCTTTTTGTCTTTTCAAAAAGAGATCAACTACAAACTTTGATGATTTGGAATCGCCCTTGAGCTGGAATTGGGAGGAGAGTAGCATGATGGCTTTCGCCGTCGTTGCTACAGCGAAGAACGTCGGCAGTGTCTAATCCAAACTGCTTGAAGTTCAAGGGCATTATGAAAAGTTTCCTCAAACGAATTGAATCCCTCGGGATACACAGGCGAATGACACAATGATAATCGACGAAACATCACTATCGCGGAGCTCCACACGCAGCTCGGAGGTCATTGCGTTCGCTTTCCTTCTCTCCTCTCACACAGCATTCCCGATGAGGCGGCGGAACCCTCACTCCCGTGGTACAAACGCCTATTCCGCAGACACCGGCACGAAGACGAGCGCGCTCCGGAGGAAAACAGCGAGGAGCCGAATGCCGTCGTTTTGGAAGTGAAGAACATACACAAAACCTATCTGCTGGGACTCGGTGCGCCCGCCGGTGCGTCGTGACGCCTAGAAGGCGTGCCGGCCATTCGCGGCATTGACCTGTGTGTCAACCGAGGCGAATTCGTGATCATCGTCGGGAAATCGGGCTCGGGGAAGAGTTCTCTGCTGAACATCCTGGGAACCGTCGACTCCCCCACGCGGGGAGAGATGACGATTGGCGGCTACGAATTCAACGAAAAGGTGGACGACAAGGCCGTCTCCGAGATCCGCCTGCACGCGCTAGGGTTCATCTTCCAGACATTCAATCTCATCCCGGGCATGACCGCTGCCGAGAACGTGGAGCTGCCGCTCATCCTGCTGGTAGGCTCGAGGGGGAGAGTTGAGCGCAGGGCGAACTGTCGAGGGCGCAGCGCAAACAGGCGGTGGAGGAGTTGCTGCAGCGCGTGGGCATGGCGAATCGAGGCGATCACTACCCCTCGCAGCTCAGCGGAGGAGAGCAGCAGCGAATCGCGATTGCCAGAGGACTCGCGAACACGTGCGGTTGGCGGAGCGCGTGAATGGATAGTCCGGACATGCTGCTATTGGATGAGCCGACGGGCGACTTGGACACGCTGAACACCATCCGCATCATGAACCTACTGGTGGAGCTGAACAACATGGGAACGACTCTGAGTAGCGGACGCGGCGCGCATTCACATTAGTCATGGTAACGCACGATATGCAACTGCCCGCCATTGCGAGACGCGTGGTGGTCATGAGTGACGGCAAGGTGAAGGACGTCATCGAGAACAGCGAGGAGGCGCGATTCAGAGCGCTGCAGCAGCTCAACGACGGAATCGAAGACCTGACCGTGTTTGAATCCCAGAGCAGCTCCGTCGACTCCCGTACCCACCGGGCAACGACGGACATACGGCAGCCGAGCGAGTACGACAGAGTCCACGTGTTGGAGTCTACGGAAGACCGGTTCGGGTACCGGCAGGTGCTACTGGAGCGGCACCCTGAAAGGAGCGCAGAATTGTCACAATGGCCTGTTTCTTCAAATAGACTTTGACGATGGACGTTATGTGGTTTATCCGCTTTCTTACCGTCCTGTACATATCGCTGTATGTGATGGTCATGATGAACATGAACACGTACGTTCCGGAACCCTACATGGACGAGATCTTCCATTATCCGATGACCGAGCGGTACTTTGAAGGTTAGGAGTGTATTGCATGGCATCATGGAATAGGAAACGTCACATACTGGGATCCCAAGATCACCACCTTCCCTGGCCTGTACATTGCGGGGGCCATGTAGACATTGAGTAGATACGCAACCTGTAGATATTGCAAAGTGCGATACGGTGTGAAGACCCTCCTCCACCTGGAATCGGAGCACGTGTGCACCCTCTCGTCTCTGCGATGGATGAACTTTTCGTTTTTGATTGCTACGGGTGTCGCCGTTCTCATCATTGTGGAGAAGCTGAATCCGACCAATGTTTTCCCCTCATGATTGGAGTTAGTACATAGAAGAAGCAGAAGTCCTTTTTGTGGATGCTGCAGACCATGTCCATTCCCACCATCCTCTTCCCCTATTTCCTCTACTACACGGACGGCCTCTCTCTGTTCTATGCGGCTACCTCCATAGCCATGGCGCTGCTCAGCGACCGAGGGAATCGCTATGGTTACGTTGTTTTCAGCGCTCTCTTCACCCTCCTCGCGATTTCGGTGCGTCAGACGAACGTCATCCTCACCATTCTGAACCCGGCGATGATCCTCATGCTCCGCGTAGTGCATTCTTGCTTTCTTTCATCTAGTACGGCCTGCTCCATAAGTCGGAGAAGCACCGCTCGCTCGGAACCGAGATCCTGCACATGTTCACGATGATGATCTCGGAGGTCGCCGTCTTCCCGCCAACTGACGATTAGTTCCACTTCATCATTCGACTGGCCATTCCCTACCTCATTCCCTTTGTGCTGTTTGTCCTGTTCTTCGTGTGCAACGGTTTCTCGGTTGTGCTGGGAGACAAGGAGCATCACGCGATTACCCTCCACCTCATGCAGCTATGCTACTTTTCCGTGTTTTACTGCATCAGCTACGTGGACGAGATCGTCCAGAAGGCGTACTTCTCCTTCAGGGGGCAGAAGCTCGGAAACCGCCAGGAACGGAATACCGCGCTTCTTCGCTTTGGACTCTGCACCGCGTTCTCCGCCTAGTGCTGCTGCTGTCCGTGGATAACGCGTAGTTGCGTGTGGAAGCACACGGTTGTCCATCCCTTCATTGTTTCGGACAATCGCCACTACATCTTCTACATCTTCAAGGACCTGATTCTTGTGCATCCTTTTCGGTTCCCTCACATGTAGCCGTACAAGTACTGGCTGATCCCGCTGTATGGCCTCAGCATGTCGCTGATGATCGGGATTCTGACGTCCACGCTGTCTTCCTTCTCGATTCTTGTGTTTTCCGTCCTGCTCGGCGTCGTCCTCATTTCGTCGCCCGTTGTTGAGTTCTCTCTCCCCAGTCGGTTAAGTGGTAGATTCCGCTACTACTCCCTCCCTATTCTCGTGCTGATTTGCATTGCACGGCCAAAGACGCATCCCATTCTTTCCTTGACGATGTCTCTCTTTATGAACACGCTCACTCAGTACATGTTCTTTTACCGCCCCTTCCAGTGGGCCGATGGGAGCGTCGCTCGATTTATGTGGTTGTATGTTTGTTATGAGAATTAGAGTGTTGCATATGCGTGATTCGTTGATTACTACACAAGCAAGCAAGAAAGGGTTTGAGAATTACAAGCAACAGGTCGAGAATCACAAAGAAACAAAAAAGAGTACAAGAACTAGGAAGAAGCAAAGACCATCGTCGGGAAGTAATACGTCGTGACTCCCTCGTGCACGTCAATCCACGCAAGGCCCTCCGTCACGAACAGGTCCAGCTCCTTCTTCCACTTCTCACTCCGCTCGGGATCCATGTCCGCCACCTGGATCTTCCCCTTACGACGGTTCGCCTTTGCCAGGATGCGCAACGAGTCGGCAGAGAAGTCCATATCGGCCGACTTGATATACTCCACCATCTCGCCCTCGTCCATCACCTTCTCGATTGTAATCGACGAGGACAGACACGACAACTTCTGCACGGCGATCCGAATATCGTCAGAGTGCACCTTGCCCATCTTCTTGACAATGCTGGGCTGGTTGAGGCGCTCCTTCACCTCAGACAGCTTGATCAGTCCTCCGTTCTCGTACCGCGTGTTCAGACACACGGTTAGCACACGCATTCCCAGATTCTTGTAGAACGAGTCCAAATTGGTGTTCAGCAAACCCGCGAGGAATCCCTTCTTCTGCGTAAAGGGGTCCACGCCGATGTCGTTGCACAGCTTGTAGAACTTCTTCTGGTACTCCTCATTGTCCTGGAGAACCTTCTTCTGGTTCTCAACGATCTTTTGCAAGCAGGATTGAAGACTAATCACCGCACCCTTCAGGGCCTCTACACGTCTCGCTTCATCTTCATCAATAACAGCACTGGGTGCATTCATCGTAGCAGGGAACGCAGCAGGAAGATGGATTGTGCCGCTCTTTCAGTTTCACAGATCCACTTCGGAATTCCACGACACAAGCGGCGATGTCCGAAATGGGGGGGAATTGGGATGCATGTTTATTCCTGCTTTTCTGTCTTATTTCAATCAGTTTGAAGGAATATGCAGACGAGTATGTATTGTTGTCCTTTGCCGTCATTGTTCTCGCATTTGCGGAGTGAAGAACGTGGACTCATGTCTCTGTAGAAAAGTATGTGCCTCCGCATCTCCGAAGGGCTCAGCAAGCGAGAGATGCAGCAGAGGAAAGAAGAGAGCCGGAAGACAGAAGAGCTCCTCCCAGATACGAAGAAAACTATAGCCCCAGAAGAGACGACTACAATGATTACGCCCCGGGCTCTCCCAGAGATTCATCGTACAATTCGCAAGGCAGATATGGTGGCAGGAGTGAGAATGGAGTTCATTCAACTCGCAACTTCTTCCAGCCCCACCGCCCCGCTCCGGGAGGAAGACCGAGTCGCTGGGATAATCTCGATTCGGACCCCCGCCCCTTCCGAAGCTATCAGAGCCGGCGACTTCCCTCGGTGAACCGACTGGGTTTCCATGGAAGCATGAATCCGTCCCGCATCATCGAGAAGGATCTGTTCGACATATCCGACCACGTCACGGAGGGAATCAACTTCGACAACGTAGCCTCCCGCGCGCGTCCTCAGCCTTAGTACGACAACATCCCCGTGGAGGTGAGCGGCGGCGAGGTGCCCGAGCCGATCAACGAGTTCACTCGCGACAACATGCCCGACTCCCTCTTCCAGAACATCATCCGCTGCCAGTACAAGCGCCCCACGCCCGTGCAGAAGTACGGCATGGCCATCGGCATGGCGAACCGCGATCTGATGGCGTGCGCGCAGACCGGTGCGTTCGTCTCTCCCGTCTCATTCGCAGGCTCCGGCAAGACGGCGGGCTTCCTCTTCCCGATCATCGCGACAATGCTGCGCGACGGTCCGTCCAAGGCGCCGCTGCCCGAAATGCCGCGCTCGGACAAGTTCTACCCGACCTCGCTGATCCTCTCTCCCACGCGCGAACTGGCGGTGCAGATCTACAAGGAGGCGCAGCGCGTTTTTGTTGATCACTCACATCACCGTTAGTTCTGCTACTGCACGGGCATCGCGCCGGCGGTGGTGTATGGCGGCACGCCCATGCGCGAGACGCTGACCTCGCTGCGCCGCGGCTGCGACATCCTGGTGGGCACGCCGGGCCGCGTGCTGGACCTGCTGGAGCGTGACTACATCGGTCTGGAGGGCATCACGTGATGGCGGTGAGATGATGTGACAAGCAGGCATCTGGTGCTGGACGAGGCGGACCGCATGCTGGACATGGGCTTCGAGCCGCAGATCCGCGACATTGTGGAGGAGAAGGGTTGTCGTGACACGCGCACCTGAGCACTAGGCATGCCGCACGACCGTCAGACCATGATGTTCAGCGCCACCTTCCCGAACGAGATCCAGCGCCTGGCGGGCGACTTCTTGGATGATTACGTGTTCCTGGCGGTGGGCCGTGTGGGCGGCGCTGCTCAGGACATCGAGCAGCGCGTGCTGTACGTGGAGGAGGCGGACAAGAACGACATCCTGCTGCACGAGCTGGAGAACTGCGGCGACGGGCGCGTGCTCATCTTCGTGGAGACGAAGCGCAAGGCGGACATTCTCCAGCGCTTCCTGTACGACGAGCGGTTCTACGTGGCGTCGATCCACGGCGACCGCAGCCAGAGCGAGCGTGAGGAGGCGCTCAGCGCGTTCAAGAGCAACGAAGTGCAGATCCTGGTGGCGACGGACGTGGCGGCGCGCGGGCTGGACATCCCGGACGTGTCGTTGGTGGTGAACTACGACACACCGCAGAACATCGAGGACTACGTGCACCGCATCGGGCGCACGGGCCGCGCGGGCAACACGGGCGTGGCGGTGAGCTTCATCAACGAGTCCAACCGCCCGATGGCGCGTGATCTCTACGACCTGCTGGACGAGAGCGGTGCGGGCGGAGCGGGCGTGTGAAGCGTAGGGCAGAAGATTCCGCCGTTCCTGGAGGACCTGTGCATGACGCGCAGCAGAGGCGGCAGAGGCGGGCGCAACTTCGGCGGCCGCGATATCCGCCACGGCGCGCAGCGCAACATGCGGTTTATTAACCGCCGCGAGAGCGATGGGAGACGCGGGGAGAGAGGCCGCCGAAGCGGGTCGGTTGGAGGCAGAGAGGAGGTCAGAGACGCCTGGTAGTGGGTTTCGTTTATTTGCCGTGTTTGGGAGAAACAATCTGTCGTGTTTGGAAATGGCGAGGTGTTTGGTGTTTGGAACAAAGAAGGGAGTTATTGGATTGAGAGGAGGATACAGAGGAGGTGGGCTGCGCAGGAGACTGAACATTAGGGAAGATGGGCTGGGCAATGGGTTTGATGGGCTGAGCAGGCTCAGAAGCACTGTTGGTGGATGGGATAGACTGAGCAACGGGCTGATCAGACTGTATGGGGAGTTCAGCGCTGCCCGTCTTCTTTTCAGCATTCTCTGGAGGGAAGATGATCTGATTCATCTCGTGGAGGAAGGTCGTGGTCATGACCACCACACCCTTCGCGATCGCCACGAACACACCGGTGGAGATCTACACGTCACTCTGCAAGCGCAATGCCACCTCAAGCGCTCTCTTCACGCCCTGATTCTCATCCAACCACTTCTTGGCGTTCTCGCGCTCGCGCTCGCAGTCCTCCTTAAACTATGCATCACGATACTGTTTCGATGCTCACATGAGGATCCTTCACGTACTCCTGGACATTGTGCACACCGCGGTTCCACGACTCCTGGATGTCCGCGTAGAACTGACTCTGCTTCTTGGGGGGAGCCAGCTCCTCCTGAGCAACCGCGTCTTGGGGATTGGCATCAGGTCCAACAGGCTTCTGGGGATTCTGGACGGCGTTAGGAGTAGGGACGTACGCGTTTGAAGGAAACTGGGGAAAGACTTCCATTGGGTTCTCTTGCTTGTAGGGCATCTGCGGAGCCTCGGGTCCCGTGGGGATGGCGACGTTAGGGTACATTGCGCGAAGTGCGGTGAACTCCTCCGTCACGTTGTTCAGGGTTCGCTCCAGCGACTGGCGCTCCTCGGGCGAAATGTTCTGAGCCGTCTGTCTCTCGCAGAGGGCATTGATCACCCATGTGTATCTACACTCAATAGCACCTACAGCCACTCACGTCGACAGGCAGGCGGGCACATTTCCGGTCATGCACTGCATTCTGGCCTGGTGCAAGTAGTTTTCAATCGTAGCGTTCATGTTCAAGGTTAATTAATAATGAGAATGGAGTTGCAGACACTATCGAGTGCGCACTCGCTCTTCGATGAAACTCCCTCTCTTCCCTTCTTTCCAACCGTGTCTCTTTTTCAACTCACTATTCTCTGAGAACTCTTGTGGGATGATGGCATCGTGGTTGCACCTTGTGGAATGGATAATTACACCAAAGGGAGTAATCAGCCGTCTAGGCTTCCCATTTCAAAGGGATTGTTACAGATATGCAATGAACACATCAATAGAATCGCACTACACCTCCAGCAATCCCCTTTTGTCGATAGTCCTGTCAATCCACCCTCCGCCCTACGCCTTTGAGCACGCACAATCGAACCCAGAAGAGAAACCATGAATAGTGACGTCTCTTCTATGGCGTTATTCTCGTCGCCCCAATTGACACAAATCGGGTCGATTTTCCCCATTTCAAATTGTCTTAAGCGAGGGCTCATCCATGCTAACCTATTCTGACATTGGAGAATGTCAGTGCTGTGGAACCGATTCCCACTGCATGGAGTGCCCCCAGTGCCATTTGAAGGTAGGGTCCTCTCCTTTCGCTTTGTTTGCAAATGCTATTTGATTCAATTACCTTATGGTTGATGCTGTTCTTATTCATTTCCCACTTCCCTTCTTGGTTGCGATTCTCACCCGCGGTTTAGATTCATCGCTGCTGTTTGCTGGAATCGAGTCGATGGACAGATTTTTGTCCCGTGTGCAAAGCGGCTAAGAAGAAAGACGACATGCCGCAGTGCTGTTTGTGTGGAATGGCTGAAAAGTCGCTGATCCTGATTCGTGGGCAAGTGTTGGGGATGTTACGAATAGCGTTGGCTCCACATCTCTTTGTCCATTGCGTTTGCCTGAAGAGCCTCGCCTCCTATTTGTACACTGACTTGGACGACAGTTTCAACGAATGTCCTGACGCTGCATCCAGACTCGCCGCATTCTCCGAAAAGAAGGCGGATTCCCTCGACTTGCAGGCCTTCTGCGTGTCCTTCGTCACCTTCTTCCGCGAGAACTACAACGAGCGGAAGCGGCCCTTCTTCCACCTCTGCGCGCAGTTCATCCACTTCCTGTCTTCTCTTTTCCCGCCAACTGCCTTCCCGCCAACCCTCCCCTTCCACAGTCCCACTGCCACTTGCACCTACTGTCACGGCGCCTCCCACCTCCTCGTGAAGTGCCAGCACAAGGACTGTTCCGTCTTCGCTCACTTCCCCTGCTACTTGGCTCACAATCACGCCTGCTTTCACGTCCTCCTCAACGCCGCCTCCGTCAGCCTGCTCTTCTACTGCGACGCCCACCACGACGAGGGCCTACGCATCATCCAGGAGGACGCCGCCGCACAGAACCAAGGCATTTCCGCGGGAACGCGCCTCGGCAACCGCACCAAGGAAGCGATTTCCCGTTGCCGCGCGTTCCTGGGCGAGCTGACCGCCCACGCGCACTTTGCGGAATTCCCGCGGGACAGCTTCTTCTTCGCCCACATGCAGAACTACCGGGAGTGGCTGGGCGTGGAGCCGTGGCAGGAGCGGCGCCTGCACTGGTCCTCGCGCAAGTTCCAGTTGGAGGGAAATCCGCACGACGGGCGTTTCATCCTGGAAGTGGGCGGGAAGCAGGAGGTGTGCGGGGTGTGCAAGAATGGCCTGACAAAGGAGATCTTCCCGCGGTTATTGAGTCCGGTGGTGGAGTGCACGAAGTGTGGTGCGAAGGCGCACGGATTCTGTGTGCGGGACGGTAAGCGAAGCGGGTGGGTGTGTCCCCGTTGCAGTCGTGAGAGTGCTGTATGTGCGTTCTGTCACAAATCGGAGGGTTTTCTGTCCTGCGTGGATGACGTGTTTTGTCATGTGGGGTGCTTGTTGTGTGCGTTGTGTGTGTTGTGTGGTGGTGATAATGGTGGTGGTGGTGGTGATAATGGTGGTGTTGCTGTTAATGGTGGTGGTGGTGATAATGGTGGTGGTGGTGGTGTTAATGGCGTTGATGACACCACTGCTGCTGACAACACCACTGTCGTTGACAACACTGCTGAGGAATGCACGCACTGCCACAAGGGCTACTGCGTGTTCCGCTGCTGCGTGAAGGGTTGCTCCTACCGCAGCCACGTGGTGTGCGGGGAGGAGAAGCACGACTGCTTGTTTGCATTGGCCCAGTGTCCCCCGACACAGGCGGCACAAGGCGGCGCGCCAAGCCCCGCACGGGTGTCGGTATACTATGTTTGTTCGATGCATGCGTCCTCGATGGACATCAACGCGATTGCAGAGACCGCCACGCCAATCACACTGTCGCTGGGTCCCGAGCAGCGCTTCCTGTGGTCCCTTCTCCACCCACTGCGCTGCTGTCTGTCGCTGACCGCCGTGCACGTCTACAACAACTCGCCCGCGGAGCAGTGTCTTCGCGCGGTGTTCACACAAGCCGGCTACGTGGACCTGCCCGTGAAGAAACAGCGTCCGCCTCGGCCAGACAAGGACAAGGACAAGGACAAGCCGGCCAAGGAGACGCATTCACGTGCCCGTCGCCTCTCCCAATCCAGACGAAGCGAAACGGCCGCGCCGGACAAGGCTGTCGACGCAGACAACGCTTCCCCTACAAGCGAGAAGGACAACACGGCGATCACAACCAACAAACAGTAGACGTGAGCCGAGTGAGTCATGCTTAGGACAACGCGCAGTGAGAAGCTGACGTGCAACGACCTGTGGCGGTACGTGGGACAGCTGTTCGACAAGCGACTCTCCAAACGCGATCTGATGAAACTCCTCCGCATGGACCCCAAACAGGTGGGTGCGAGAGAGTGAAATGAGGTGTAGACGCTGCCCGTCGTGCTTCCCGGCGGCACTGTCCATCTCCCGCCACTTCCCGCCACTTTTCCCGCCAACCCCCTTCTGCACGACGAGGCGTTCCTGATTCCCTCCTCCAATGCGCGCGTTCCCGCCAAAAGGGAGTTTCGCCGCCGCGCTCCCACCAAGCCGGAGGACCACGTGGTGTTCCACGGCTTCGAGCCGAACGATTTCAGCTCGTTCTACGAGACGTACGAGCCGTGGATCGACGAGGACGTGCTCGCCTGGTTCCGCTCCCAGAAGTGGTGCGCGCGCACGCACTTCCGCACGGCGACGAGCGAGGACATCCCCGCGCTGTGCGAGGTGAACCGCATCAATCCGCTCTATTCCAAGCCGGAGGACTTCGAGGCGGTGCTGAAGGCAAAGAATGAGTTCGTGATCGTGGCGGAGCGGACCAACCGTCGCAAGCGGCACGTGATCGTGGGCATGATCCACTACTACCTGATCTGGCTCTGCGCCTCGCCCGCCTCCTCGCGGCGGCGCGGCGGGCTGCTAAAGGTGGAGGACTTGACCCACGCGCCGCCGCAAAAGGTGGTGTACGTGTGCACACTGCAAACGGTGAAGAAGACGACGCACGCAGAGTACGTGAAGCGGTGGGGCGTGGAGAGCGAGCCGTGCTGCGGCAAGTGCTTGTTCTGCCTGGCGTGCGAGCACGGGAAGAAGAAGGACATGCGGTATACCTTGTTAGACAGCACGGAGGGCGCGATCGGGTTTTACGAGCGCGTGTTTGGCATGCAGCGCAACGAGAAGCTGGAGGGCCACATCTACACGCCGATGCAGCTGGATCTGCGACGGTGGAGCTATCGGTTGTGCTTCAACTCCTCCTTATGTGCGACTGCGGTGGTGGGATGAAGCGTAGGGGATACCCCAACAATTCGACTGCACTGCTCCTTCCTGCACAAGTCGCTGTCCTCCACGCGTCGCTCTTCTTCTCCGTTCCGTCTCCAGTTCAACAGCTATGGCGATTTCCTCTCACGCGCCGCGTCCACACACTTCCGATCCGCACAGCGCGCCACAGCCCGCGTTTCCGCGCCACTTGCCGCGCTGGCGGACGCGCCGTCGGCGGAGGTGGAGGAGGAGTGCATGTTCCAGTTGATGAACGGTCTGCGCGACGAGGGCAACGTGAAGACAGTGATCGACGACGTGATGGTGACGCGCGTGGGCGACTGCGACATGGTGGGCGACACGCGTCTGATCGACGCGGAGGACGTGGTGATTGAGAGTCTGTGCGTGGGCGACCGCTGCGAGCGGGACGAAGTGACGCGGGAACTCTTCCTTCTCCAGGATCAGCTGCGCGGCGTGCTTCAACAGAACGAGTCGCTTCTGCAGACCGTCCAGCCACAAGTTGTATTTCATTGTCACCTTCACTCTAGGCACTCCAGGCCCACGCCGCACAGTTCCGCCGTGCGCAGGAGGCAGACAACCTGCTCGCCGCCTATCGCCTCTATCTCCGCGGCCGTGCCCCTGCCCGCGTCCCACCGCCCGCCGCTCGCTGCAGTGTGTGCAACCGCGCGCTGGGCCCGTCGCCCATGCAGTGTGCGGCGTGCGGGTGCCGCGTCCACCCCCACTGCTACGGGTACCTGCTGAAGCCGGCTGCTCCGTGGCTGTGCTGTGTGTGCGAGGACATCGCCTCAACCCTCCTCCACCTCCCCCACGGTGACGTGTCTCCAGCCACGCTCTCCTCCATCACGCCGCTGCGTCGTCAGGTGCGTTGCTGCCTCTGCGGCATTGCTGCTGGCGCCATGGTCGCCACGCCCGTGCCCGGCGTGTACGCGCACGTGTGCTGCGGCGTGTGGCTGAAGGAGTGCGCGATCAGCAACCACGCGCCCCTGGGCTGCAGCGCCTTCGACGCGTTCTTCCTCTCCCCGCGGCACTTCCCGCTCGTCGTCAACCCCGCCGCCCTCCGCCGCCCCTCGGCGAGTCAAGGGAGCGATCTGAGCCCGTGCCAGTTCTGCGGGCGGACGGGCGGCGTGGTGTGCTGTCAGCGGTCCGGCTGCGAGCGGTGCTTCCACGTGATGTGTGGCTACGCGCGCGGGCTGGAGCTGGACTTCAAGGTGTCCGCCGCGCTGCGCAGCGACTTCCGCGACTGCGTGCTGCTCAGCGCCCGCCACACCCACCTGTGTGCCCAGCATGCTGCGGAGGTGTTTGAGGGTGAGGTGGTTTGGGATGTGAGAGTGGATGAGGTGGGGAGTGGGGATGTGAAGCCCTCTGGTGAGGTGAGTGGTGATGTGAAGCCCTCTGGTGAGGCGGCAATCGGTGAGGCACCCTCTAGTGAGGCGGTGACTACTCAAACGCCCTCTGGTGAGACGGCAACTACTGAGAAGACAACGGTTGAGGAAGTGGAGAGACTGCTCTGGGCGGAGGAGGCGCCAACGGACATGGCAACGGCCACACTCGCCGATCTCACGTGCTTCCCCGCGACAACCACTGGCGAAGAGCCAGCAGCACAGACAGAGAAGCCCGCGAAGAAGAGCGCATACGAGCAGAAGCAAGAAAACCCACCGGACGACGCCCTTCCCTTCAGCCAGCTCCTGGCGCGGCGCGCGGCGGCCGGCGAACTGGACGCCTTCGACGACCTCCTGGAGCTGCCCGCCGCGCTGCTGGCAGTGCAGACGCCCGCGCCCGCCGTCATGGTGCACTCGCGCTCGCACAGCGGCCGCCGGCGGAAGACGCCCGAGCTGGTGGACGGCGTGTCCGTGCTGGACATCCGCGAGTTTGGCACGGCTCCCTGCGACGTGGCGGGCCGCGCGCCCGTGACGGCTGTGCGCAGACGTGAACCGAAGTCAAGTGAAACTCCCGCCAAGGAACGCGCGGCAAAGCCTGCCGAGACGAAGACGGCTGAGACGAAGGCTGCTGATGCGAAGACTGCGCCGGTGAAGAAACGTCGCCCGCCGAAACGCACTTCTCCCTCCAAGGAAACGCCCGCGCCCCCCGCCAAGAAGCAGCTGTACAAGTCGCTCATTCTGTATCACCCGGACGGCGTGCAGAAACTCCCGCCAAGCCCCTTTGACTCCTTCTCGCCCCGCCAAATCAGCCGTTCCCCCGCGGTTCTGCTGGACGCCTTCTGTCAGTCCCCGCACTTCACACAACTCTTTTCACAAACGCCATTGCCCGCGTCCGCCGACGATGTCTCTCCCCGCGGTTATCTGGCGCACTATTACTGCGGCGTTACAACCAAGGTGTTGGAGGCGTGTCTTCAGGGCGATCTGGACGTGGAGGCGGTGATTGCCAGCGGCGACAAGCCCAAGGAGGGTCTGGCGGCGGTGTTGGCGTGGCTGCCGCGGTGCACGGGGCCTGTGGAGAGAGTGTGTGTGCTGCGCGTGCTGCTGCTGTCGGCGCTGTGCTCGGTGTACCCGCCACAAGTGGTGGCGACGGCCAGTGCGCGGAAGGGAAGCATGTTGGCGCGCAGTGCGACGGTGGAGGTGCGGCACCTGTCGCAGGTGAGTCGGCTGCTGGGCGAGTTGGCGGTGGAGCTGAGCAACGTGGTGATGTGTCTGACCGACCCGAAGGACTACGCGAGGGACCGCGCAAGAGCCAACTTCGCGCCGCAGTGTCTGTGTCTGGAGGAGAAGGTGAAGGATCCGCTGGTGTGTGCGAGCTGCGGCGTGTGTTACCACAGCGAGTGTCTGGGACTGCAGCAGACGGCGTACTCGGATCTGGTGCAGACCAAGATGTATGGGTATTGGAGTCTGGAGAGGGGGTTCGTGTGTCCGAAGTGCTGCAGCGGCGACCTGTTTGAGATGAGTCGGCTGGTGAAGGGGGAGGTGCAAGTGCGCGATTCGGTGCTGATGACGTGGCAGGCGCATGAGAAGAAGAAACGGAAGTGATGGTGGTGTGTTTGTTTGGATGAAAGGGTTGGGGATGGGAACACTGTGATATAGAAAACACGACAGTATGTCATATTCGCTACTCTGCCAATATCCCTCCTGTTGATGTGGTCAAGGATGAGCTGCTCATTGGCCTTGTCGGTGAGCTTGACGGGATGCAGGAAAACGCACGTCCGAACCGTCTTCCAATAGCGATGATTACAGGAATCAATCGCCTTGTGACTCAAACACCAACTCATGGTGGGTCCAGCCAGCTCCAAGAACACTCGATTCTGGAAGAATAGCAACGATAACTCGTAATAAAGCGAAGCGTCTCTTTGGGTGATGAAGGCAAAGTCATAGAATCCCCGTCGGTGATTGATCGGATCACACAACTTGCACTTGGACTCAAGCCGGCTTTGCTCGATTTGTTGGATAGCTGAGTAATAAGCGTCCTTGAACGCCACTCCGTAGGAGTTGGTTCTGTTATTCCACAGCCACCACTGCGTCGTGTCTAGCGAGTACTCCTCCGACGGCTCTGAAAAGCTCTTCTTCAGACTGATCCTGTTCAAATGCAGCGGATCAATGAAGCTGTCATCATTCATCAGAAAGTAGCCAGCGTACTCGTACTCATTCACCTTCCTGAATAAGCGGTAGGCAAGTGACAGCGAATAGTAACTGTAGAATCCACCACTCGGCAGGCTATTGCCAATCACTCTGAGGTGGCGTCGATAGGATGGCGCAAAATACACAACATCAAAACTGTGCTTGAATAGTTGAAGAAATCGGGGGAAGTACACCTCACGGAGAAAAGGTAGCGAGTCAAACACATTCCAATGATAGTTCACAACGATCAAATACACACGAGATTGATTACGCTTCTTGTAATGGTCAATAAAGCCCTGCCGAGGATCCACGATGCAATCCTCGTCACGAAAGAGCAGAGAGCAATTGAAGTAGTCCCACCGTTTCTTCAGTGGAATTGTAACACTCTTTTCAGCGTTGTTTACTACTGCACTGGATAGCCTCGAAAGAAAGGAAAAAGCAGAGACAAACAGGAATGCAGTTGATAACAGCATTACACACCCATGGGTGTGTCCAGTCAGAGAGACGGTGTATGGAGCCGGTTGAATAGGGACTGGAAGGGATATAATGCCGGTATTTATACTGGGGCATGGGGCTGTGGGGTTGAACTGTCCATTCTCAATGTGGGGTGCATTTCTTTGCGGAAAAGGAGCGTTTTCGGTAGTATGAGGATTCATTCTTAAGAAACGCTGAAAAGATGAGAGAATTGACTTGATCGATTAGGGAAGGGAATTAGTAGCCGATATGAAGAGACGTATTCCATAGGTGTTACAGTAGTATATTCTTTTGTTGCAATTGACCGTTTACAGGGAGAATCAGGGCGATGTAGTTTTCTGTGAACAGCCACCACGCCAATCGGCTTATAGGATCCTTATAATCCTTTACACCAGTTTTGAGAGCACGTCACTTCCGCGGTCATTGCTAGAAGGCTGGGTTCGCTATTCGTCTCCAAGAGCATGTTTAAAGGCGAAATGCTACCGGGAAGCTTCTTAATCTGCTGGAAGAAGAACAATCTGGTAATGTAACGGTTGGAGGTGTTGCTCCAGATGGAAAAAAGCGTGCAAGGTGAAAGAGGAGGAGTTGGAATGGATGATGAAAGATTCACTGTTACTGTTTGTTGACAAAGAGGTGTTTGTTTGGAGGAAAGGATTGGGGCTGGGAACATTGCGGTTTGTTGAAGTGTTCACTCCCGCTGTTGGTGTGTTCTGACAACGAAGTAACTGTTACAACACATTTGTTTAAAGAAACACAGAGACAATCCAGATAATTACTTCAGAGGCTACATTCTCACGAGCGAGCAGTTCGAGGTAGCCTATAATGCCTTTGAACGAACTTGCAATACTCACTTCAATGTGAAGGCTTGTCGTTATGGGGTGGATGGCCATGACAGTGGGAACCACGAGTACTACAATGTGAAGGATGGAACCGTTGGAAAGAGGTTCAAAGTGGATTTGAGAAATTGGGCGAATGGATGCAGCTGCCACATCCATGAGAGGCAACAGATACCCTGCACCCACATCATCGCTGCTCTCATTGAATTGAAGCAGTACCAGCTGGTGTGGGGGTTTGTTGGCTCCGTGTACTCTCTACAGTCCTTAGGAGCGCGTGCAGAGAGAGGACGCAGAAGGATGAGCTTTACCACTGGCTCTCCAAGCAGATTGTGAAGGAGCATCCTAAGAAGCTCGTGATGTGGAGATCAGTGAAGAACAGTCAGGAATGATGCTCTTCGGTAGTGCTCACATTCACTTCGGAATTGGGCATGCTTCAACCCGAATTGATAACAGTTCAAGCAGTACATGAAAGAGGCAATCTGTTTATGCTTCACAGATCCCGCCAAGAGGATAATAGAGCATGAATACACCACATTCACGTTATGCAGTACACTATCAGAGTCTCACGTTCAGTAAACGCCCATACAAGCCAGTTTCGCTGGTTCCATACTGTAAAACAATCGAACAGTGAAGAGAATGAAGCAGGCTGTGCCACAATACCGGCATTATGCAGATCAGTTTGAGATAGTGAATACTACTCACCTCCACAGTATGAGTCTCAAAAGAAGAGACACGCAAATGGCAGCGACTATTGAAGAGTCGGAGTGGCTAGCCATCTTCAATCCGGCAATCCCATAATTCTCCATAGAGGAAATGAGAGCAGCTCATGGTTACAAGCGAGTTATGGTGTGCAGCATGTAATGACCAAAGTCGTCCCTATTTTCTGTTGCTTCCAAAAATCGTTCCAAATCCGTCCCGATTTGTCGATCCACAGTATGAGCGCCAGTTTTGAAAATACGATGAATAATGTGTGAAGGAAACAATGAATAGAACATACTCTTGAAGGGCAGGAGTAATGTCTATGAATGAGCGTGCGGAAGTAGAGGAACTCTTTGTATTAACCGTTATAATCTCTGTGAAAGCAAAACCTCCACTAAGGGCAACAGTAGTAAGAGAGGGTATGTCTGCGTGTGAGGAGAAAGTGATAGGAAACACCCTCCAGAGTGACGGTATGAGGATACTGAAAGGAAGAACTACCAAATCGAGTTAGTGTTTTGGGGGCAGGAGGCAGGACTACTTGTAAGGATAGAGCGATGAGGAAAACGCAACCGACCGACCCAATTATGATACCAAAACAAAGAAAGACCTGGGTTGCTCCTTTCAGTTGTGAGTGAAGTGAGTTTAGGCAAGTCTACTCATCATTTCGTTTCATCATACTCACTTCGCATGATCAATTCACTCCATTCGTAATCCATGTCAAAAGTGAATGCATCCCAACCAAGTCGAATGGAAGTCAATTCAGGCAAATCTAGTCATCATTCTCCTTCTGAGAGATTCACTCTCAAACACGACGAGATCACAATCACGGAATGAATCTGGACCAAATTGAAGTGATTTCAAACTGGGCAAGTCTATTCATCATTTCCTTCTTTGGAACTCACTTTTCAATTCCAAATCTGAAGCATAATGGAAACTGTGACTCAATTCAGTCACTTCTCCCATTTCAATCACTTCC
>OIWT01001785.1_pt1 | contig 24296 bp, 25 predicted proteins | sample 1587701 | NCBI WGS metagenome assembly OIWT01 (sample SAMEA3888904, study PRJEB22519) | human gut metagenome | biome: human gut; feature: human-associated habitat; material: faeces | place: Denmark | collected 2009
TTGGGTAACAAAAAATGCCGTATTTATGCGGCTTGTGGCGTTTCGCAAACGCCTAGAAAATATACATTTGAGAGGAATTGTATAAATGGGGTGGCCCCATATCTCCTTTTCACTTTCCAAGCGGTATATTTGTCATTATTTTTCGATGCCCCGGAAGCCTTTTACCGCTTGCTATCTACTTTTTATCTTCTAGGTGGTAGATTTACTGTCATTTTCCGCTGTCCGGAAACCTTTTTACCGCTTTCCATTCCGCCCATATAACCTAGGCGGTGCTTATTTAGCGCGCTTTCTATATCTGACCTGGGTTTTACCGCTTAACATCTCCTGCTTATCTTTCAGGCGGTATGTTTGTTGTCATTTTCCGCTGTCCGGAAATCTTTTTACCGCTTTCCATTCCGCCCATATAACCCAGGCGGTACTTATTTAGTCTGCTTTCTATATCCGACCTGGGTTTTACCGCTTAACATCTCCTGCTTATCTTTCAGGCGGTATGTTTATTATCATTTTCCGCTGTCCGGAAACCTTTTTACCGCTTTGTGTTTCGCTCACTTACTCTGAGCGGTACTTTTACAGCTTAGGTTCTGTCATTCCTATACGGCCGGAATCTACTGTTCTACCAGCATCATGGAAGAAGTCCGGCTTGGAAACCAGGCCAATAACAATTCGCGCAAGTTCCCCGATTCAATGATACATTGAGTGATGCTGCCACGGGCAGACTCGAAATCACTTCGTGTTTTCGAGTTGTCGGGCATTCGCCCGACATCATGAAACAAGTCCGTCCGGGAACCAAGCAGACCCTTGTCTGTTTGGTTCCCCGGACGGACTTGTTCCATGACTGCCCTGCTCATTGCTATCGCATCTTTGCGAGTATCTCTTCCATCGAGTTATTGAGTATATAATAATAAAGCTTTGCAACCTCTGAGGCTGGAAGGGCGAGGTCGGATTCCAGCCAGCGCTGTACCACATAACTTAAGGACTGTGCATAGTATTCTGCCAGGTAGTCGGTCGGCATCCAGTTATGAAGCTTGGCATTTTCTCCTACCTGCTCCTTCATGAATTCACAAAGCAGTTCTTTAATGCAGTTTTCAATAATCGCCTGAAAAGAATTCTGTCCCTCCATCCTGCTTGCTTTCTTATAAAAGTCTTTGTCCTTTTCCATATTCTGAAAGGCAAGTGTGAAGCCTTCGCGGATGAAGCCTCCCTGAAACAGGGGAAGGATCGGATCCAGAATTTCTGTCCGGATGATCCATTCCAGCAATTCATATTTGTCCTGAAAATGATTATAAAAGGTCGGACGGATCACACCCGCTTTATCGGTAATTTCTTTGATTGTAATCTTTTCCACCGGTGTAACGGCTACCAGTTCCTTAAAGCTTTCTGCCAGCAGCTTATCTACCGTTGCCTTCTGCGGCATGATTACCTCCTCCTTTTCCTGAATTTATCAAGATCAATCGCATAACTGCTCTCATATAATTTCTTAAGGGCTGTATCGGAATTGAACTTCTCATTTAAAGCAAAATCAAAGCTCCAGGTCATGTACCACAGCCACGGTACCTTTTTCTCCATAAGAGCCTCTGGATCCGGCAGAATACCGGTTTCTCCAAGAGCTGCTCCCTTGTCCTGCTTCGTCACCTTCAAAAGCTCTTCGTACTGTTCCTCATAGGCACCATGCATATGCGGTTCGGTATAAAGATCCCGGGAAATAATATCACAAAATTCATCTCCGACATAGCCTTCCGGAAGCGGAGAATTCCACACCCAGATCAGGTTATCCAGATGATGATGCTGTGTATAATAACGGAACATAAAGCGGAACAGTTCTGCCGCCACTTCCGGTCCCTTTGCTCCCCACCAGAACCATTCACCCTCGGATTCGTGGAAAGGACGCCACAGAATCGGGATATGACGGTCGCAGAACGGCTGTAAAACACCTGCCATATGATCGAGGTCATGACACAGAGCCTCATGCTCCGGCGTTCCTTCCATCACAGCCTTTGCAGCATCATAGTCTGTCTTTTCTGCATAAAAGGACTTATCGTTTCCTCCCAGCGGGGAAAACCAGTGCCAGGTAAAGGTCATAAGTCCGCCACGTTCTGCCCATTCCCATGCCTTTTCCAGTGTACCGGTATTCTCGTCCACTTCCTTCAGGCACTCTTCATCTGCCGTCTCCCTGCGGATATTCGGGGAATACGATAACAGCTCAAAGCCACAGATTGCCGGGAGCTTTCCGGTAAGCTTCTCAATTCTCCAGATTTCCGGTTGTTCCATCGTCTGGGTATGCTGACCGGTCAGAATTCCTTTTCCTTCAATTTGTGATAAATATTCCAGCACTTCCTTTACTTCCGGCTGGGCATTGGGATTACAGGGTATCGTTCTCATAGTTGTCCTAACTCCTTAAGGCTCTGCACCAGATCAATGTCTGACTGCTGTACTCTGATATTTGTTGTAATTGCTTCTTCTCCGGGGCGTTGGATCGATACCTCGATCACCGTCCCCTCCACAATCTTGTCTGCCATCACGTTCCTGAGAAATGCCTCAAACTTCGGATGATTCTTCGTAAATGTATTTTTTGCCTGCATGATCTTAAACATTGCTGCGGGATTCATATCTGTTCCTCCTGATGCTGTCTGATTTTCTCTCTTTTGCCGCTCTTACCGGATCACCTTCGACCAGTCGCTGATACCGATATACTGCTTTGCCCAGTCCATATAAGCGGCTTCTTCCTGTGTACCAAAGCTGTTAAAGGCTGCCCATCCACGCTCGGACAGACGGGAGTCCACACCATCCCCTAAATTATCCAGATAAATCACCTGAGTGATATATGGATTCTTTTCAAAGGAATAGAAGGCTGCACACAAAGCCGCAATCTGCACGTCCTCACCCTGCGTTGCACTCACACCAAATTCGTTTACAATAATGTCACGTACCTGTCCGGAACGGTTCGCATATTCCGGCTTACTCATAAAGTCGGTAATTACCGTTACATTCTGGAAGCTTACCATATGATTATTGGCCACCTGGGAACGGCAGTATTCCGGCGTCTCTACCGTTACACCGGACATATCCCAGAACTTTGCATAGGTAAGCGGGACAGTATACGGATGAATGGCAAGACACCAGTCAATATTTCCGGTACTGCTGATGTTGTTGTTAAATTTAATCAGGAAATCCTTAACATCAATATACGAATAATATTCCGGATGACTGGTCGGACGGTTCCGGTCCCAGCACTGGTCAAGGCTCACATAAACATTGGCCTGTGCATTCACACTCTTAATCGCCGTATAGCATACACGGAAGGCCTGGGTATACTCTCTGACAAAGGAATTCCAGTCCGTCCAGTTCATATAGTTCCATTTTCTTTCATTCACTTCGTTTCCGATGATGAAATCCTGTGCCCTGGAATTGGCTGCATAGTTCTGCAGATCCTTTACCAGTCCTTCAATTCCCTCGTCATTGGCTGCATTCATCATATAATAGGTATGATCCCACGGATGCGGATCCTTTACTTCGTCACTTGCCTTCGGATGCGTTACAACCGTTCCTGCCCCGACCAGAATCTGTGCGGTACGGTTGACATGTGTTACCGGAACATTGCCGGTTCCGCTTCCGTTAATGATGATATTGGTCGTCTCAATGCCCTGTGTGGACTTTGCCGGACGAAGCACACGACGGGAGGATGTCGCCATCATTTCCGGATTACTGATGTATTGTGGATTGCCGATCATCACCTTCCTGCCGCCCTGTAATACCACCAGAGCAAACTTCGCATACAGTCTGCCATTCGATGTGGTAGAATCCAGCGGAAAATGTATCACCGTATTCAATGACTGCTCACAGGATGCAACAGGAGCTGCCTCATCCGGAATAGCATATTCGTAGGTTTTTAACTGATAAAGATAGAACATCCCATCATCGGAAGATGGCAGGGTACTAAAGTTTGCCAGATACTCGATCGTCTTGCGGTCAACCAGCTGACAGGCCTGCGATGATAGGTCACCCTTTCCTGCCGCCTGTGCTTCCATTCCCACGGAGGGGGATAAAAACAACACTGCTGCCGTGCATACTGCCAGTAATGCACTGATTCCTCTTTTTAACGTGTTCCCTGAAAAGATTGATTTTTTCACCTTTTCTCTCCTTTCGCATCCTTTACACATTTTCTGTGCTTTATATTTATATTATAATATCCGGACTACTTCTGCCTTTTTCATCCTTCCCGGTCTGCCGGCAGCTTCCGGAAAAAAGCGACTGTAAAGGGAATACAGATCAACCCGGCCAATACATCCGCTGCTGCCTGTGCATACTGCACTCCCGCAATTCCAAATGCATACTGCATGATGAGAATAAGCGGAATAAAGCATAAACCATTCCGCAGCGTAGAAAGGAAGGTTGCATTCAGCTTATATCCGATACTCTGGAACATCATATTGTTACACACACTGAATGGTACGAAAAACAATGCCAGGCACTGCGCCCGCATTGCCGGAATTCCAATGGCAATGACCTGCGGATCATTCCGGAACCATGCCACAACCGTTCCTGCCGTAAAAAAGCCGACCATGGCAAATACACCCAGCATCACCGTTCCCAAGATCCATGTAAAATAAAATCCCTTTCTTACCCTCGAGAACTTACCGGCACCATAATTAAAGCCCGCAACCGGCTGAAAGCCCTGACCGATGCCAAGTCCGACACTGAAAATAAACATACTGATCCGGTTAACAATACTCATGGCTGCAATCGCGGCATCCCCGTAAACACCTGCCGTATGATTCAGCACCATCGTGGAAATGCTGGCAAGTCCCTGACGCGCCAGACTAGGAAGCCCGGTAGTCACAATCTCACCAAGTGTCTTAACCGTAAAGCTGATATAACGGATCTCAAATGTTGTCTGCGTCTTTTTCCGCAAAAACATACTGAGCAGGATACCAAAGGAAAGATACTGGCTGATTGCAGTTGCAAGTCCGGCTCCTTCAATTCCCATATGCAGCACCCGGATGAAATAGGCATCCAGAAAAATATTTAAAAACCCACCGCTCGTAAGTCCGATCATGGCAAAAAATGCCCGTCCCTCATACCGCAGAATATTATTCATCACACAGCTGCTTACCATGGCAGGCGCCGCAAGCAGAATATAAAATGCATATCCCCTGGCAAAAGGAAGAATGGTATCTGTACTTCCAAGCAGCCTCACCAGCGGTGTCAGAAAGCACATTCCCAAAACCAATACCAGCATACCTGAAATCAGTGCCGCATAAAAGCTCGTCGCTGAATACCTTCTGGCATCCTCAACCTCTCTGGCTCCCAGTCTGCGGCTTATTATACTTCCGGCTCCATGCCCGAACATGAATCCCAACGCCTGCAGAATCGCCATCAGTCCAAACACAACGCCGGTTGCCCCACTCGCAGAGGTGCCCAGTGTCCCGACAAAATAAGTATCTGCCATATTGTAAAGATTAGTAACCAGCATACTGATCGTTGTCGGCAGACCCAGCTCCAAAATGAGCTTTTCTACCGGCTGCCCGGTCATACGGTCATACTGTGACTGCTTTTCCCTGCTCATACTGCCTCACTTTTCTCCCCTGAACCATCTAAAGCTGTCCGGATTTCATTTTGCCCCTTCTTCACATGGTATTTCCATCTACATAAAATATGCTTCCTCTTACTGCACAATCTGTCTTGCTACATAGACACCGCTTGCAGACGCATGGGACAGAGAGTGGGTTACCCCGCTGCCGTCACCGATAATATACAGTCCCTTATGGCAGCTTTCCAGATGCTCATCCAGCTCCACTTCCATATTATAGAACTTCACCTCAACGCCATAAAGCAGCGTATCGTCATTGGCCGTACCCGGCGCAATCTTATCCAGTGCATAAATCATCTCAATAATACCATCCAGAATACGCTTCGGAAGCACCAGGCTTAAGTCCCCCGGTGTTGCAGAAAGAGTCGGCTCCACAAGTCCCTCTTCGATTCTCTTTGCGTTACTTCTACGTCCTCTTACAAGATCTCCGAAGCGCTGTACAATGACACCGCCTCCGAGCATATTGGAAAGTCTCGCAATACTTTCACCGTATCCGTTGCTGTCCTTAAAAGGCTCAGAGAAATGCTTGGAAACCAGCAGGGCGAAGTTCGTGTTCTCCGTCTGCTTGTCAGCACCCTCATAGCTGTGTCCGTTTACGGTAACGATTCCATTCGTGTTCTCATTTACCACGATACCATGCGGATTCATGCAGAAGGTCCGGACCGCATCCTCAAACTTTTCGGTACGGTACACGATCTTGCTCTCATAAAGCTCATCCGTCAGATGGGAAAAAATAACCGCCGGAAGTTCAACACGCACACCGATATCGACACGGTTCGACTTGGTATTGATCTGTAAATCCCTGCAGATCTGCTCCATCCACTTACTTCCGCTTCGTCCGACGGAAATGATGCATTTATCGGAATAATAGGATCCGTTTTCACAGACCACCTCATATCCTTCGTTGAGCGCCTTTACCGTCTGAACCGGTGTATCAAAATAAAAGTCCACCTTATCCTTAAGCTCTGCATAAAGATTTCCCAATACAATCAGGTTAATATCCGTTCCCAGATGACGTACGGAAGCATCGAGCAGATTCAGCTTATTCTGCAGACAGATCTTCTTAAAGGCTGTACCGGAGGTCGAATACAGCTTCGTCCCCTCACCGCCGAACTTCATATTAATATCATCCACATATTTCATCAGATCAATTGCCTGGCTTCTGCCAATGTATTCGTATAGGGTTCCGCCGAATGCGTTGGTGATGTTATATTTTCCATCGGAGAAAGCACCTGCTCCTCCAAAGCCGCTCATGATTGAGCAGCTCTTACAATTCACGCAGTTCTTTACCTTCACTCCGTCAATCGGACAGTGACGCTTATCAAGCGCATGACCTGCCTCAAAAACTGCAATCTTTACATCTTTACTGCGCTGTACCATCTCATATGCAGAAAAAATCCCTCCCGGACCTGCTCCAATGATGATCACATCGTATTTCATCCCTGAATTCCATCCTTTCCTTATCATACATTTGCTTTTCCATCCGGATCCGTCAGAAGCCTTCCTTCTTCCTCTGAAGACGCATTTCCCGGCGTTTCTCACCGGCTTCCCATTCTGCCTTCTGGGCTTCTGTCTCAATCACAATCCCCGGAACCTCCACCGGGCGTTCATTTTCATCCATCGCAACCACTGAAAAATAGGCACGGTTAATCGGATGGCGCATGCCATTCATATCTTCAATATAGACATCCACACGCACCTCCATGGATGTCGTTCCCACATGCGTGATTCTTCCGATTAAAACCACCATGTCCCTTTGGTAAGCCGGACACATAAACCGCAGATTATCAATGGCAACCGTTGTCACATCCTTCCTGCAGTGACGGATCGCCACAAGTGCTGAAAGTTCATCCATCCATTCCACAAGCTTACCGCCAAACAATCTGCCTGCTCCGTTCAGATGCTCCGGTCTTATAAGATAAATCATTTCCAGTTGTGAATCACTTACTCTTCTTAATTCCATAGGTTTCCTTTGCTTCGCAGCCGCTTGCTCTCTTCTTCTTTCCATACTCGCATGCCTGTGCTCCGCACTCCCTGTCTGTCTCCGACAGACGCATGCTCGTTAAGGAGTGCCGAAAAACAAATGTCTGCTTCGCAGCCGCTTGTTTTTCTTTGCACTCCTTACATCATAATATAAAATCGTAAGAAACACAATTCCTTATCGACTTCCGACTTGTGAAATGCATGGAAATAGCCTATAATCAGACTGGTATTGTTTATTATTTATCACACGAGGTACTTGATCATGATCATTCAGGATATTCATACCATGGATGAGCTGCTTCATTTCGTAAGCGGCCTGACCCAAAAGCATGGGTTGAAGCTGTGGTATCGCGGCGAAGAGAATTCGGAGCTGTCCTTAATCCCTTCGATTCAGCGGAGCCAGAAGCGGATTGACGTGGAGCGTTACATCACCAACGATTTTTATATCCGGGCAAGACAGATTATGAAGAATCCCCCGGAAAAACATAACTACGCTGCCTGGGTTTCCATTATGCAGCACTACGGACTTCCTACACGGATGCTGGACTGGAGCCAGTCACCGCTGATTGCATCCTTCTTTGCAACCGAAACCTATAAGGTACAGCCAACGCTGGATGCGTGCGTATGGGTGCTGGTTCCGGCCCGTCTCAATGAACGGGAGGGCTTCGGACACTGCATTTATCCGATTGATGCGGATACCACACAGGAAATGCTGCTGCCGGCCTTCAAGCACAATCACCACAATCCGGAGGTTGCTGACCGCATCCTCGCCTGCAGCTCTACCGACAACAACCTGCGTATGTATGCGCAGCAGTCAAACTTCACTGTACACAATTCTCTGCAGAGACTCGAAGATATCTGTGATGAGAATACCTTATATAAGATTATTATTCCATGTGAGCGCAAGAAATACTTCATCGACAGCCTGCGGGTGTTCGGTATCACGGAGGGATCCATTTATCCGGATCTGGACCACATTTCCAGCGACTTACGAGATTCCTACGGGATTTAAGAAAAGGGGGACCCTATGAAAATTGTATTAGAGCACTTAACGAAAAGATTTCCTAACCGCAACAAAAAAGTCCGCGAGGATATCATTGCCGTCAACGATTTTTCCTTTGAAATTCCGGACGGCCGGCTGATCGGACTTCTCGGCCCTTCCGGCTGTGGCAAAAGTACTGCTTTGAATTTAATCAGCGGTCTGTTAAAGCCAAGTGAAGGCAAAATTTTCTTCGGTGAGGATGATGTAACTAATCTTCCTGCAGAAAACAGAGGCGTCGGACTGGTTTTCCAGAACTATGCCCTGTACCCGCATCTGACAGTAAAGCAGAACATCCAGTTTCCTCTTGAAAATTTAAAAGGAAAGGACAAGCTCTCCAAAGAGGAAATGAACCGCCGCGTATTAGAGGCTGCAAAGCTTGTTCAGATTGAAATGCTGATGGATCGTAAGCCCAGTGAGCTTTCCGGTGGTCAGCAGCAGCGTGTTGCCATTGCCCGTGCGTTAGTAAAAATGCCGAAGGTTCTTCTCCTTGACGAGCCTTTATCCAATCTGGATGCCAGACTCCGCCTGCAGACCCGTGAGGAGCTGCGCCGGATCCAGTGTGAAACCAAAATCACAACGGTCTTCGTCACCCACGATCAGGAAGAAGCCATGAGCATTTCCGATATGATCATTGTCATGAAAGAGGGCGTGATCCAGCAGATCGGAAAGCCTCAGGAGGTTTATGACAATCCTGCCAATCTGTTCGTTGCGAAGTTCCTCGGGACTCCTCCGATTAATGTTTTCCGTGGACAGGTGAAGGATCACACCATATATATAGGAAAGGATGCCATTTTGAAGGCTGGAAATGTTCCGGATCAGGAGGTCTGGGTCGGCGTTCGTCCGGAAGGCTTTATCCTGAACGAAAACGGTGCGCTCCACTGTAATCTGAGCCGTATTGAAGTCATGGGACGTGACGTGAGTGTCGTTTCTACCAAAGAAGAGTCCGAAAATGTCACCATCCGTTCCATTATCAGTGCCGAGAACTCTGTAGACACCGGCTCTTTGGTTGTTTCCTTTGATTTGAAGCCCAATAAGGTATTTTTGTTCCATAAGGATACGCAGGAAAGGATTCCCTACACCGGATCCTGATTCTGCAGCCTGTATACCCTATAATGACTTATCGGTTGGATAAGGAAGGAGATTCCCGACATGATAGAAAAAAACAACCTCAAGGGGTGGCTTTATCTGCTGCCTGCGTTCCTGTTTCTTTGTGTATTTATGATTTATCCTTTAATTGATGTATTTGTATATTCCTTTGAGGAAGGCTATAATTCCGCATCCCAGACCTACTTTGGCGTCGGACTTTATAATTATTCCTATGTACTGCATGATACTTATTTTCTGCAGGCGGTTAAGAACACCTTTATCCTGGTTATCATCACCGTTCCGGTGTCCACGCTCCTTGCACTGTTCATTTCGCTTGGCTTAAGCTCCATCAAGCCCTTGAAGGAGCTGTTTGAAACAATCTACTTTCTGCCTTATGTAACAAACACCCTGGCTGTCGGTCTGGTATTTATGATTCTGTTCAAAAAGACCGCCTACACAGATGGAATGGTGAATCTTCTGATCCAGGCTTTCGGCGGACATTCCGTGGATTTCATTGATGGTCCCTACTGGGCAAAAATGTTCGTGCTTTGTTTTTACACCATATGGGTAGTTCTTCCCTTTAAAATTCTGATCCTGACAAGCGCACTGGCTTCGGTAAACCAGACCTATTACAATGCCGCCAGAGTGGATGGCACCTCACGTGCGAGGATCTTCCGTAAGATTACCCTTCCGATGATCTCTCCCATGATTTTTTATCTGGTCATCACCGGATTCATCGGTGCATTCAAGGCCTACAGTGATGCCGTTGCGTTGTTCGGTACCGATCTGAATGCCGCTGAAATGAACACCATCGTCGGCTATGTTTACGACATGCTTTACGGTAACAGCGGTGGCTATCCTTCCTATGCGTCGGCAGCCGCCATCATCCTGTTTACCATTGTTCTGACCATTACCTGCATTAATCTGCTGGTCAGCAAAAAGCATGTATATTATTAAGGAGGACACTGCCATGGACTACGAAAAGCTTGAAAAATCTGCCAAAGCAAAAGGCATTGTCAGAAATGTTGTCATTTATACCCTGCTGATCCTCTGGGCGGTCATGGTTCTGTTTCCTTTTTACTGGATGATCCTGACCTCCGTAAAAAGCTACAGCTCCTACAACAGTGAATACGTTCCGTCATTCTTCACCCTGTCACCGACAATGCAGAATTACATCGATGCATTTACCACGGTTTCTCTGGGCAGATATTTATGGAACACCCTGATTTTTACTGTGATTACTACAGCGATTATGCTGATCGTGATCACTCTTGCGGCATTTGCCTTTGCGAGACTGGAATTCCGCGGCAAAAACATTGCCTTTGCCCTGTTCCTGTCCTTAATGATGATTCCGAATGAGCTTGTCATCATCACGAACTTTGTCACCATCACAAACCTTGATCTGCGCAACAGCTTTTTAGGACTGATTCTGCCGTCCGTGACCTCGGTTTTCTATATCTATCTGCTGCGTGAGAATTTCGCCCAGATCCCGGACGAGCTTTATTATGCTGCCAAGGTGGATGGCACCTCGGATCTGCGCTATCTGCGTAAGGTCATGATCCCGATCTGCCGCCCGACCCTCATTACCATCATTATCCTGAAGGTCATTGAATGCTGGAATTCCTATGTATGGCCGCGATTGATTACCGATGATCCGAACTATTATCTGGTCTCCAACGGCATTCAGGAAATCCGTGAAAACGGCTTCGGACGTGAGAACATCCCCGCCATGATGGCTGCGGTTGTGGTTATCTCCCTGCCGCTTATTGTATTGTTCCTGATTTTCCGTAAAAAGGTCATGGCAGGTGTATCGAGAGGAGGTACAAAGGGATGAGAAAACATACCATTGGAAAATTACTGCTTACGGCTTCTCTGATTGCCGGTGCCCTGGGACTTACCGGCTGTCACGGCTCCAGAGGGCAGAGTGGCTTCACCGTTCCGGAAGACTTCGACACCTCCCGGAATTATGAAATTACCTTCTGGGCAAAGAATGATACGAACAAAACCCAGACAGAAATCTACAAAAAAGCGATTGAGGATTTCAAGGAGCTGTACCCCAATATTACCGTAAACTTACGTCTCTATACGGATTATGGCAAGATTTATAACGATGTCATCACGAACATTGCAACGGATACCACACCCAATGTCTGTATTACCTATCCGGATCACATTGCCACTTACCTCACCGGAAGCAACGTCGTGGTTCCGTTAGATACTCTTTTTACCAATGAAAAATACGGGCTGGACGGTTCGGAGCTACTCTTCGACGGTCCGACACAGGAGGAGATCATTCCGAAGTTCCTGAAGGAATGTGAGTTTAACGGTCATTATTATGCCCTGCCTTATATGCGCTCCACGGAAGCCTGCTATATCAATAAGACCTATGTGGAAAAGCTTGGTTATACCCTGCCGGAAACCCTGACCTGGGATTTCATCTGGGAGGTTTCTGAGGCTGCGACGAAGCAGAATGCGGATGGAACCTTTGCCCTTAACAGTCAGAAGGTCATGATTCCCTTTATTGACAAGTCCACCGACAACATGATGATCCAGATGTTGAAGCAAAAGGGCGCCGGTTATTCGACCGCTGACGGCGATATTGAAATTTTTAACGATACTACCACAGAGCTGCTTTATACCATTGCTTCTCATGCGAAAACAGGAGCCTTTTCCACCTTCAAGATTTCCAGTTATCCGGCGAACTTCCTGAATGCAGGGCAATGTGTTTTCGCCATTGACTCAACTGCCGGTGCTACCTGGATGGGAACCCATGCCCCGCTTTCCGACATCAGCGAAGACGCCCTCATTGACTTCGACACCGAAGTTATGATGATTCCGCAGTTTGATCCGGAAAATCCTCAGATGATTTCCCAGGGGCCCTCCGTCTGCGTCTTCAACAAGAAGGATTCACAGGAAGTGCTTGCTTCCTGGCTGTTCACCCAGTATCTGCTCACCAATGACGTGCAGATCGCATATTCCGAAACCGAAGGTTATGTGCCTGTTACTTCAAAGGCTCAGGATTCTGCTGAATATCAGGATTATTTATCCCGTGCCGGTGAGGATAACAATGTGCACTACGATGTGAAGATCAAGGCTTCCAGGCTTTTGCTTGATAATACGGATCACACCTTTGTAACTCCGGTATTCAATGGCTCTGCCTCCCTTCGTGACGCAGCCGGCCAGATGATCGAAATTGTTACGAAATCCACCCGTCGGAAACAGACGGTAGATGATGCTTTTATGCAGAAAATGTTTGAGGACGTAACCTCCCTTTACCGTCTTGATCAGAAGAATATGAGTTCTGCCGGCAAGACGGATTTAGGACCTTTGCCCCAGACAGCAGTGTTTTTGCTGACTGCTCTCGCCGTTACATGGGCAGGAATTTTACTATATGTTATATCCGAAGCGTTGAAAAAGCGGAAAAATAGGCAAATTCACCATTGATTTATCAGAATATTAAGGTATAATGTGAATTGCAGTTAATTGATAAAGTTTTATCAACCTTATCAGTTGCAACCAAAAGTTCTTATGCACAATATCAGGTATGCATATTACCCGATGTATTGCCGAAAGAACTTTTACTAATGAAGTTATCACCAGGTGTGATAGCACATCTATTTAGGAGGAGTTTTTTATGAAAAAATCATTACTTGTAACACTCGCACTTTCTCTTGTACTTGTAGCAGCAGGCTGCTCCAAGACTACAGAGAATACAACAGAAGAAGTTGCTACCGAGGTAGAAGATGCTACTGAAGCTGTTGAAGAAGACGCTGCCGAAGCAGAAGATACTGCTGAAGCTGACACTGCTGAGGCTGATACCGCTGAAGCTGAAGCAGAGGCTGAAACTGAAAATGCGGCTACTGCTGAAGGCGTTATGAGCTACGCAGATTATGTTGCTGCTGCTGTTGATACCGAGGTTTGTGTTGAAACTTATGTACAGGCTAAGCAGGCATGGTGGGAAGACAACGGTGTTGGACAGGCTACCTTCTACACCCAGAATCAGGACGGTGCTTTCTTCGTTTACAACCTTCCCTGCTCTCAGGAAGATTATGACAAGCTTGTTCCCGGAACCAAAATCAAAGTTACCGGTTTCAAGTCCGAATGGTCCGGCGAAGTAGAAATCACTGATGCTACTTACGAAATCGAAGATACCGATACTTTCGTTGCTGATGCTAAGGATGTTACTGATTTCCTTGGCAAGGACGAATTAATTGATTACCAGAACCAGTTCGTATCCTTCAAGGGTATGACCGTAGAAGCTGCTAACGATGCCGGTGATGCATTCCTTTACAAGTGGGATGGTTCCGGTACAGAAGGCGACGACTTATACTTCAATGTATCCCTTGACGGAAATACCTACACCTTCACTGTTGAATCTTATCTGTGCGATAAGGACAGCGATGTTTACAAGGCAGTACAGAACCTCAAGGTTGGCGATGTTGTTGACATGGAAGGCTTCTTATACTGGTATGAAGGCGTTAACCCTCACATCACTTCTGTAAGCGTTCAGTAAGTACCTGCAGATCAAATGTAATTAATTTGTAGATTTCCCCCGTACATCGGTTGATGTACGGGGGTATTTTTCTGTTGAGTTTACGTTGTTGAGTTTACGTTGTTGTGTTTGTGCTGTTGGGTTTGTGCTGTTGGGTTTACTCTGTTGTGTTTACTCTGTTGTGTCCAGAATTTTGTCCCCCCTCCTCTCACGCTGTTGTCTTTTCCATTGTAGCTTTCTTATTTATGCTGGTTTCTATGCTATGGTCTGATTTTGGATATATTCACTTCTTGAAGCTCCATTATGTCCAATATCTCCCATAAACTCTATCTCTTGTTTCCCGATCTTCCTAGTTTTTGGATATATTTCCTGCTTTTTGCTTCTTTATATCCATTTTTCTCATCATAGCTTCTTAGATTTCCTCCGACATGGCTTATTTTTGGACATTTTCACTTCTTGAAGCTTCATTATGTCCAATATCTCCCATACACTCTATCACTTGTTTCCTGATTTCCCTTGATTTTGGATATATTTCCTGCTTTTTTCTTCCTTATGTCCATTTTTCTCATTATAGCTTCTTGAATTTCCTCTGCCGTGGCTTGTTTTTGGACATATTCACTTCTTGAAGCTCCATTATGTCCAATTTCTCTCATAGACTCTATCTCTTGTTTCCTGATTTCCCTTGATTTTGGATATATTTCCTGCTTTTTGCTTCTTTATATCCATTTTTCTCATCATGGGCTCTTAGTTTTCCTCCGACATGGCTTATTTTTGGACATTTTCACTTCTTGAAGCTCCATTATGTCCAATTTCACTATCAACTCCTATCTCCTCTCCCTGACTGCTAATTATTTTGGGATATATTTCTCACAATTACCTTGTTTATATCCAATTACTTGTCCCTATCTGAAAATGATATGGAAAAATGAAATGATACAGAAATGACATCCCTCCGCAATAACCCCATTTATAATTATTCTGCAAACACTTTGTAATAACCCTTTCATAGTATATTCTACAAAATACTCTGTAACGACCTTTTCATAGCTTATTCTATAAAGTGCTCTGTGATTATCCTTTCAATCTTCTCCATACTCAATGGTCTTTCCCTGGTTTCATACGTTGTAATCAGATTAATATCTGGAACAATATTATTTGTTGTATAAAGCTGAAGTTTGGAAAATGTATTTTTACAATAAACAGGATCATCCATTAAACCAAAATGCTCCCAATAAAAATACTCTCCTGTTTTCGGGTGCCGGATCGTAAAATCAGGATACAGTATAATATCATCCAGTGCCAACGTATCCTCATATCGAAAAGGAATCTTGTGAATGTAGAGACTTGAATCTATCATCATTTCTGATTTTGATCGAACCATATTACCGGAACATGATTTCAAAATCTTCTGCTCCGGATATTTATTATTTGTTTCATAAGAAGCCTGCATCCATTCTGATAACGATGAATCTACCGGTCGGAAATAATTTGACAGTAAATTTTGATATTCCTTATTACTCAAAAGCTTTTCTGCCAATCCATCATTCGCAACACAATGTTTTAAATACAGCTCTATTGCTTCCTTTTCTCTCTTTTTATCCTCAAGAAGTGCTGATATATATTTCTTAACTGCAAGCTGTTCTGCTAATTTCCGCCGCCTCTTTGGAATATAAAGTTGCATATTATCTTTATGATGATACCACTTATAATATCCTTTATTGTTTACACAATTGAGATTCCCTGCCGGACATTCTCCTAATTTCAGCTGTAGTTCGGCAATTTCTTCCTGTAATTTTTGATTTCTATTTTTCATTCCTTCGTATGACATAATACTCCCTTTATGATGTATATTTTTAATATAGATATTTTGAGCATGAACGATTCATATTTTATGTCTGAATAATATGATGATATCCGGATCAAAAGGTCAAAAAAGTTGTTCGCGCTTGCGCGATAAGACTTTTAAACTTGGAACCCGCCAAATATGAAAAAGTAACGATTTACGTAGTAAATCAGAGGATTTTGAATGTTTGAGAATTGCGGGAGCGGCTTCGCAGCGGAACAATTCATGGATATCAAGCTAAGGACAAAATATCTTTTGACCCCAACACATAATATTAGTACTTTAATGGATGTGATTTAAAAAGTTGATATATCGCTGCTTTTTTTTGATATAGCTATACCGGAGAATATGGCAATAATTCCTTCCATATTCCATATCATTTTAAACATTTCAATATAGTTATAATTAACTTGATATAAGTCCAATCATTAGGATACAGATATCATTGCAGATATTATTGTAAATATCATTGCAGATATCATTGTAAATATCATTACAAGTATGATTGTTTCGATATACTTCTAATATCCCAATATGGTTCTGATCATTTTGTGGAATTTTGAGTTCGAATTTTCTGACAGAGTTCTCTATCTGATTTCAAATATAAATAGATGCCACAGAAATTACTTACTTTTATAAAACATAACACGAAAAACATATAGATGCAATACATTTTCTTTCTATGGTCAACTTTTGTATAATCAACTTTTGAGAAGGCTCTGCCGCATAAGAATATTCACAAATTGTTAAATTAATGTTGATGTTGACATTTACCTAAGGTCAACTTAAAAAATCTGTTATGATATAAAATCTTATGATATACTAATGCCATCTTATATCATTGAAATTATATAATCAGAAGGGAATTATCACTCATGCTGACAACCGAACGCCTGATTTTAAGAAAATGGACTTTAGCAGATGCCGAGAGTTTATTTGAATATGCCAGGGATCCCGATGTGGGACCGATTGCCGGGTGGCCTGCTCATCAAAGCATCGAAGAAAGTCGTAACGTAATTGAGCAGGTATTTCATGGTCCGGAATGTTATGCCGTCTGTGAAAAAGGAAATAATATTGCTATCGGTGCGGTTGAATTAATGCTCAACGGGCACACAGACATGACCAATCGTGATGACGAATGTGAGCTAGGCTACTGGCTGGGTAAGCCCTTCTGGGGACGAGGTTATATGCCGGAGGCTGCCAGAGAGCTTCTTCGAAGAGGATTCGAGGAGCTTGGCATGACAACAATCTGGTGCGGTTACTATAAGGGAAACCAGAAGTCAAAAAGAGTACAGGAAAAGCTTGGCTTTCAGTATCATCATACCTGTGATGCCGTTCCTGTACCTTTATTAAATGAGACCCGGATTTGTCATACAAACATTATGACAAAAGAAATGTGGGAAAATACAAAAATACCCGGCCCGCTTAAGTAAAATAGCTCCATTTACACTTAATAGTTTCTAAAATTTCCGTCTCGAAATCAGGAAAACTGCTGCTATTATTTGTAAATGGAGATTTATGATCCTTCTGAAATTCTTTTCCTATTGATGACTGTATTTTACTGTTTTTACAACTGTCTCAATGCAATCAATTGTTAACGCAAAAAGGATGATTGCAAGAAATACCATGTTAAAGTGTATAAAAACCTGCGAAATAACTTCTGCATCTTTTCCGAACAAATGCTCAATACCATCGAAAAAATCTTGATTCATAACCTTATCATTTAACAACCAGATGGTGGTTAATGCACCATCAATAATATTGGTGATCATGGTAGTAAGCATCACTCTTTTGGTATAGCTGCCATCAATAAGTCTCACACTGTCCTTTGCAACACCCAGAATTCCAAATGCAAGAATCAGATACCATGTTTGTCTGATGTATTCCAGATTAAAAAGCGGTTCATACACATCGACCCCGTTTTTCACAAATGCAATGCATAAAATCTGTGGACATACAAGAAATACAATTGTAAAGATAACCGAAAAAATAATGCCAACAATCGCATCTGCTTTCGAAATTCGATTCCGCTTCTGTGGAACAGGCGGCAAATTATCTATTCCATCATTTAACCCATCCACCTTGATTCCTTTTTTATAAAAGAATGCAAACAGCAATGTCACAAATGCAAATCCCGTCAATATACCGCCCAAAATTCCGCCAATAGTATGATAGATCGCTATATACCAGATCGTATGCGATGTTAATGCTGCCATAATTTGAGCAAGCAGCATTCCCCCACTGACGCAGGCCGTCACAATTTTCAGTACATACACATATAAACTGTAATATGGCTGTCCAATCAGACAATCCTGTGTTTCACCCTTATATTTCGAAGAAAGCTCAGCCGGAGTTCCCAGTTCCGTCAGGACAACCTTGATATCACGCTCAGTTGGAGTAACATCCCCGCAGCGCTCCTCCAGCATATCTTGTATGATTGTCTCTAATTCCGCTGCCACATCCTTTTTCATGGCAGATTTCATATGTTTCGTAACTGCATAAATATATCTGTCGATCAAATCATTTTTTACCATTTATTCTTCCTCCATAAGCGCATTGATTGACCGGGAAAACTTTTCCCAGTGTGCCTTTATTTTTTTATAAACCAGCTTCCCGTCTTCCGTGATGATATAATATTTTCTCGGCTTCGCTGCGTCAGTTTCCCATTCACTTTTTAGCAGCCCCTGACTCTCCAGTCTTCTCAGTAGAGGATATAATGTGTTGCCTTCTATCGGAATACCTTTTCCCTCTAATTCCTTTACCAGTGAATATCCATACATTGGTTTATTCAGTTGTGCTAACACTACCATGATGAGTGTTCCTCTTCGGAATTCCAAAATTAATCCTGAAACAATTTCATCACAATTCACCCTATTTCCCCCTTCAAATTATCTTTCAAATTATCGTTTCTTAAAATGCAAATATTAATCACACATTATTGTGTATCGCACACTATTATTTTAATATAGTATACTGTGTGTCATACATTATGTCAAGAATGGTTCTGGAAATCTTATGACAGAATGGTTCCTGCAATTCTTGTGGCAGAATGATTCCTGCAAAGTTTATGACAGAGTGGTTCCTGAAAATCTTATGACAGAATGGTTCCCGGAAATCTCATGGCAGTTGATCACACCAGAAACAGAGTGGCTTGAAATAATTTCGCGAAAACAAAAGCTGCGCCACAGCCCAGCCAGGCTATCGCGCAGCGTAGTTTACCTCATGTGGTTACTTCGCCATATAAAATCACTATTCTGTATGAATAATGATTGTACTGTTACCAGATAATTTACCGTCCTGCACGGACTGCCCAGCGCATCTTGGTTGACCGGGCACGACCGTTCTGACGGCATTCTTCCGCAGTGGGACGAATGACATCTGTTGCAATCTCTTCAAAAATTCCTTCCCGATAGTACTGCTGGAATGCCTTTTTTACCAGACGGTCTTCTCCGGAATGGAACGTAAGGATTGCTACTCTTCCCCCATCCGCCAATGCCTCCGGAAGTGCATTCAGAAACGCCTCCAGAACTTCAAATTCACTGTTCACATCAATACGCAGTGCCTGAAATACACGTTGACAGGTCTTCTTTAAAATATCCTTCTTTTCTTTATTCTCCGGAAGAAAACACAATGCACGTTCAATAGCCTCACGTAATGCCGTTGTGGTATCCATGCTTCCTCCCTTTTTGAATGTTTTGCAGATCTGGGATGCAATCTGCTCCGCATAGGGTTCATCGGAATTTTCCACCAGCATTCCGATCAGTTCCTCCCTGTTAAGCTCCCTAAGCCTCTGTGAAGCCGGAATCCCATGCTGCGGATCAAGACGCAGGTCAAGCGGTCCGTCTGCCTTATAGGAAAATCCTCGTTTCGGATCATCAATCTGCATGGAGGACACACCAAGATCCGCCAACATAAAATCAAATGGACCATATTCCTTTGCTACCGTTTCCAGATTGGCAAAGTTCTGTTGAAGAATCGTAAGGATTTCTTCTCCATATCCTGCTTTTTGAAGCCGTTCTCCGGTCTTTACAATTTCGATGGGATCAACATCTAGTGCATACAGATGTCCCTCCGGAGCTTTCTCTCTAAACACTTCCTCTGAATTGTCCTTTGGATTATCCCTTGAATTGTCCTCTGGATTGTCCGCTGAATTATCCCTTGAATTGTCCTCCGAATTCTCCTCTGGATTTTTCCATGAATCACCCTTTGTCTGAACGTCATCCTTTATATGAACTTCACCAGTCAGCTCTGATGTTCCTGACACCTCTGTCAGCTTTTCCAGCATCTTCCGGGTGTGTCCGCCGTAGCCAAGTGTTGCATCCAGTCCCTTTTGTCCAGGACGGATCTGTAAGAAGTCCAAGATCTCCTTTACCATGATGGGAATATGCATTCCTGCGGGAGTACTCCCCTTCTCAATTACTTTTGCTACCGTATCGGCATATTTCTCAGGATCGTGCTCTTTATACTTTTCTTCAAATGCTCTGGGATGTGTTCCCTTATAACGCACGCGGCGCTTATGTGTTGTTTCTTCCGGCATTTCGACCTCTGTTTCCGTGTAATCTGCAGCTTGCGGTTGCTCTGAACCGTTACTATTTTAGCACGAAAGGTAAGGCTCTATCAACTATTGTTGCTGATCAGCTGCAAGTGCCTGATCAATCAGATCCTCAAGCATCTTCTTCTGCTTCTTTTCCGTGATGGCACCTACGATAGGATCACCTACCAGGTTTCCGTTTCGGTCAACCACATAAGTAGTCGGATAGGCATAAATATTCATTGTAAATTTTCCTGCCTCGCTGTCAGACGCAAAATACACGTTCTGATAAGCTGCACCATTCTTTGCCAGCACGTCCTTTGCTTCTGCAATTTCGTTCTCATTACCGTCCAGTGTAAAGGAATTCACACCAATCAGCGCTCCTCCTTTTCCTTCAAGCTCCTTATTCAGCGCATCCAGCTCTGAAAGCTCACCCACACAGGGTCCACAGGTGGTAAACCAGAAATTCACAACCGTAACGGCATTACCTGCAAACAGCTCACTGCTCTTTACTTCATTTCCATCCAGATCCTTTCCCTCAAAGTCAGGGAACTTCTGTGCATTGCTGTCATCGGATGACGTCTCCGTGCTGTTGTCACTGCTGTCTGCCGGCATACTCATTCCGCTGTCCGCATCATCGCTGTCTGCCTCCATGCTCATTCCGCTATCCAGATATTTCTGGGCAACCTCCGGATATTTTTCCTCCAGCATCGTCAATCTGCTTTCGAGCTCACTGATCTTCTCCGCTGCACTCTGAATCGTCTTCAGCTCCTCCTCTGTAAACTGGTCCTTCACCGCTTCAATGGTCTTAAGCAGAAATTCACCGTAGTTTTTTCCATCCTCAAGCATGGCCATTCCCTTGTCAGCTTCCAGATACACCTTTTCCCAAAGATCTGTATTCTCTGAGAGGATTTTGTTCTCCTGCTCCATCAGTTCCCTGTACAGAGCAAGCGCTTCCTCTTCGTTTTGCGGTTCGTCACTCGTGACAGAGCCGGTTTCACTCTGCTCTGTCTTCTCTGTCTGCTCTGTCTGCTGATCTCCATCCTTTGCGCTGCAGGCTGTCATAGCCGGCACCAGCAAAGCAACAAGTAGTATTGCCAGCAGTCTGCCGGCTGAATTTCTTTTTTTCATGTGTTGTTCTTATCCTTTCTACTACAATATATTTATGGCTCATACCCTTACTGTCTGTAAGGAATGATCCATCCTGCCGGCAAAGGTTTATTGTTATCTTACACCTTCTGCTGCAGGTATGATCCCAGTATAGCATATGGAAATTAAAGTTTCTGTTAAGAATAGAAATTTAACGCGGAATTTATTTATCTTTGATATAATGTAACTGAACTGTTCTATCAGATTCTGATCACAAGATTCTTATTATAATAAGAAGGAGGACTTCTTTCATGCACCTGTTAGTAGTTGAAGATGAACGTGCCCTGTGCGAAACCATTGTCCGTGACCTGCGCCGTCTTGCCTATAGCGTAGACTTCTGTCACGATGGAGAAGAAGCACTGGAGCTGTTATATACGGAACACTATGATCTGGTACTGCTTGATCTGAACCTGCCCGGCAAAGATGGCATGACGGTACTGCGTACTTTACGGCAGACTGACCACGAAACGCGGGTTCTGATCCTCTCTGCCCGGAGTGGAGTGGAGGATAAGGTGGCCGGACTGGATGCCGGAGCCAACGACTATCTGGCCAAGCCCTTTCACCTGGCAGAATTGGAAGCGCGGATCCGCAGCCTGACCCTGCGGCAGTTCACCCAACAGGATGTACTTCTTACCTGCAAAGATCTGACCTTCGATACACGTACAAGAGCTGCCAGCGTAAAGGGACAGAGCCTCTCTCTTACACGTAAGGAAACCGGCATTCTGGAATACCTGATGGTACATCAGGGACGTCCGGTGAGTCAGGAGGAGCTGATGGAGCATGTCTGGGACAACAGTGTAGACAATTTCAGTAACTCCATCCGGGTGCATATCTCTTCCCTGCGTAAAAAACTACGCTCCGGACTGGGCTATGATCCCATCCATAACCGCATCGGAGAAGGCTATCTGATTGGAGGTGATACCATATGAAAAAATTATCCCTGCAATGGCGTATCACGATCATGACCGTTCTGCTCATTGGTATTGCCTGTGTTTCCATGGAGCTTCTGCTGTGCACGTCAGGCATCCATTATATGGATTCCATCGGTGAATCTCTTCAGGACTTAACCCTGGAGGGAGAGACAGACTTTTTCGATCCTGAAACGGTAGATCAGGATCAGGATCTCACCATCATCATCTATGGAGCTCAGGAAAGCTTCTGTATAACCAACTGGTATATTACCGCTATCGTGATCGTACTGAGCGGAATTCTGGCCTACTTTGTCAGTGGACATGCCTTAAAGCCCTTACGCAGCTTTTCTGCGCAGGTAGAAAAGGTACAGATCAACAATCTTACAGACATGAAAATGAACGAAAAGCTTCTGCCGGAGTTTTACCGGCTGAGTCATTCCTTTAATCAGATGCTGGACCGGCTGAATCAGGCCTTTGCAGCCCAGCGGCAGTTTACCGGTAATGCTGCCCATGAGCTGTGTACCCCCCTTGCGCTCATGCAGGCCCAGCTGGAGCTGTTTTCCGCAGAGCATCCCGATATCAATGCGGAAACAGCAGAATTTCTCCGGCTTTTGGGAGAACAGACGGAACGTCTGACCCAGATGTCAAAGACACTTCTGGAAATGAGCAGTCTTCAACAGGTGGCACGTAATGATCAGATCCATCTTGCTCCAATGATTGAAGAAATCTTTACAGATCTTGCTCCATTGGCTGAGAAGCGCGGCATCACGCTGGAGCAGGATGGCGATGGTGTCATGACTGGCAGCGATGCCTTAATCTACCGGCTGCTCTTTAACCTGACAGAAAATGCCATCAAGTACAACCGCACGAACGGTTCCGTCCGGGTTTGTGTAACCCGGGTGGATACGAATATCCACATTTATGTGACCGACACCGGATGTGGCATTCCTGCAGAATTTCAGCGGAGTATCTTCCAGCCCTTTTTCCGGGTAGACAAATCCCGCAGCCGGGAATACGGCGGTGCAGGACTGGGGCTTTCTCTGGTATGGGAAATTGCAGACCTCCATGGCGGATCCGTCCGGGTAGCGGAAAGCTCAAAGCAGGGCACCACCATCGCAGTAGAGCTTCCCGCTCTGAGTTATTCCTGATCTGCGGCTTCCGTGCTCTCTTCCTCATCCGCCGCTTCAAAATAGGAAGAATCCTTATGCAGCAGATAATAGGTACTGCTGTCAATCAGGTAAACGCTGCTGCCGTCATTGACCGTAAGATAATATCCGCCTGCGAGGGAATTGTAATCTCCGATCCGGAATACATACAGATCATTGGCAAGCTGTAAGGTGACTGTATCGGATTCGTCACTGATTCCATAATCCGAATCATCCGTCACATCGGTAATTTCCTGCTTTGCCGTAAATGCACAGATATCGTCCAGGTACGCAGATACCGTATCCTGATTGACCTGTCTGATGGTTTCTGCATTTTCCCCGCCTGTACCCTGGGCGGTGTCTTCAGTGGTATCTTCGATGTCATCTTCAGCTGCAGCCCCGGTGATATCTCCGGCGCTGTCTTCAGCTGCAGCCTCGGTGATATCTCCGGCGCTGTCTTCAGCTGCAGCCTCGGTGATATCTCCGGCGCTGTCTTCAGCTGCAGCCTCGGTGATATCTCCGGCGCT
>OIWT01001788.1_pt1 | contig 24272 bp, 25 predicted proteins | sample 1587701 | NCBI WGS metagenome assembly OIWT01 (sample SAMEA3888904, study PRJEB22519) | human gut metagenome | biome: human gut; feature: human-associated habitat; material: faeces | place: Denmark | collected 2009
CGCCCGAACGGTCGCGGAAAATGGCGAAAAAGACGCCTTTTCGGTAATTAGTGATAACGAATGAAATCCCTAAGTTTGCGCGCCATCATAACGCCCATGACGGAAGCCATCATAAGTCCCCTCGTCCAGCCGGACGAATCGCCGAGGCAATGAAGATTTTCGATGTTCGTGTTGAAGTCGTCGTCCATTTTTATCTTGTTGGAGTAGAATTTAAGTTCCGGCGAATACAAAAGCGTTTCGGGGCTGGCGAACCCGGGAACCACCACGTCGAGTTGTTCGATGAAGTGAAGAATATTCGTGAGCGTTCTGTAAGGCATCGCGGCGGTTATGTCGCCGGCTACCGCGTCGGGCAGAGTGGGTTTCACGTTCGACTGAGAAAGTTCCTTATCCCAGGTGCGTTTTCCTTCGAGAATATCTCCGTAACGCTGAACGAGAATATGTCCGTTGGCGAGCATGTTCGTCAGTTCGCCTATCTTTTTCGCGTACTCTATGGGTTGATTGAACGGATAGGTGAAGTTGTGCGAGCAGAGAATGGAAAGGTTGGTGTTGTCGGATTTTTTATCCTTGAACGAGTGACCGTTGACGACGGCGAGATTGTCGTCGTAATTTTCCTGCGCCACGTAGCCGCCGGGATTCTGGCAGAACGTTCTCACTTTGTTTTTGAACGGAGCGGGGTAGCCGATGAGTTTCGATTCGTATAAAACTCTGTTGACTTCTTCCATTACTTCGTTGCGGACTTCGACTCTCACGCCGATATCGACCGTGGACGGCTGATGTTCGATTCCGTGCGCCGAGCACATGCTTTCCAGCCATTCCGCGCCGCGCCTGCCCGTCGCAACGATAACCTTTTTCGCGCCGATCGTTTCTTCTTTGCCTTTGACTTCGATAATCGCGCCTTTGCATACGTTGCCTTCGATGACGACGTTTTTGCAGTCCGTATTGAAAAGCATTTCAACGCCGTTTTTAAGGAGATATTGCTCGATGCCGTAGTAAATATCCTGCGCTTTTTCAGTGCCGAGGTGGCGGATCGGGCAATCGACGAGCGTAAGCCCTGCGCTGATCGCTTTTCTTCTTATCTGTTTTATTTCTTCGGGGTGGTCTATACCCTCGATTTTTTTATCCGCGCCGAATTCGAGATAGATTCCGTCCACGTAGGAAATCATTTCCTGAACGACGTCGTGACCGATCTGGTCGGGCAGAGAGCCGCCGACGTAACTCGAAAGCGAAAGTTTTCCGTCCGAAAACGCGCCCGCGCCCGAAAACCCCGTGGTTATGGCGCAGTTTTTGCAGTTCATGCAATGTCCCGTTTTCTTTTTGGGGCAAACTCTTTTCTCAATCGCCGAGCCTTTTTCGACGATGGTTATCTTTCCTTTGTAGTTAGTGCGGACGAGTTCCATCGCGGTGAAAATCCCCGCGGGGCCCGCTCCGATTATTAAAACGTCGGTATTCATATTAAATCGTTTTGTGCCTCCCGAAAAAAATTTTTACAACATATTATAGCACGTACGATCGGAAAAGTGAAGAGATTTATTGTGACGGGTTAACGAAATTTGCACCGATTTTAAAAACAGCGCGGCGGGCGATATGTAAAACGCTTGTAAGGAACGGCGAAAAATGTTAAAATTATCCCATGAGCGATTTTGAGAACAGAATAAACGAATTATATAACAGGAGTTTAAACCGTGGAATTTTCGTTTTCACCGATTTTTTAAGCCCGTCCAAAGCGGAAGAGGTCAAAAGCCTCGTCGGGAACGGAATCGCCGCCGCGTCGTTTTTCGGCGGTTGCGATTTCGCGGAAAGAGTTATCGCCCGTTTCGGCGATACGGAAGAACTCGGTTACGAGGAAGAATTTCCGATAAAACTGATAAAAATAACGGTTTCGTCGGGGAAATTCTCCGCGCCGATAACGCACAGGGACGTTCTGGGCGCAACGCTGAACCTCGGTATCGAAAGAAGCAAACTCGGCGACGTGTTCGTCAAAGGCGGCGAGGCTTACGTTTTCGTTGCCGAATCGGTCGCGGGGTTTATCGCGTCGGAATTGAAAACCGTTTCGAAAAATCCCGTTACGGTCTGTTTTGCCGACAGCCTTCCCGACGATTTCCGCCCGACGACGGAAGAACGCGAAATAAGCGTTTCCTCAAACCGCGCGGATGCGATAATTTCGAGGGTTTACAATCTCTCTCGCGACGAGAGTTCAACGCTTTTCGGGAAAGGAATGGTCGCGATAAACGGCAAAGTTACCGAAAAAGGCGAAAAAACGTTGAAACCGGGCGACGTCGTTACGGCGAGAGGTTACGGAAAATTTGCCTTCGTCGGCGAGAGCGGCCTTTCAAAAAAAGGTAAACTTTACGTAAAAATAACGATTTACGCGTGATTGTCGCTGACAAAAATATTTAATTGACAAAAACGGCTAAACTATATATAATACACAATAGATATATAATATATAGTTATTATAAAACGTTTACGAACTCATAGGGATTCCATTCGTCATCACTAATAAAAAAAGGAGAGAAATCAATGCGATCTGAAAACGTTCTCGTTGCCACGGGGCTGAAAAAAACGTTTAAACTGAGCAGGAAACAACAGAGAATCGAACGCACCGACAAAACGGTGAAAGTGGCTGTGGACGGTTTGAGTTTCACGGCGAGGAGAGGCGAAATCTACGGGCTTTTAGGTCCGAACGGAGCGGGTAAAACAACGACGCTCAGAATGCTCGCCACGCTCATAAAACCCGACGAGGGCGACGCGGTTATCGACGGGGAGAGCATAGTAAAAAATCCCGACAAAGTTCGCGGAAAGATAGGTTTTTTAACGAGCGAACTGAAATTGGAAGATTTTTTTACGCCGGAATATCTTTACGGCTATTTTTCCGAACTTCACGGAGTGGAAAAATCCGTGGCGGAAAAACGCAAAAACGCCCTTTTCAAAAAGTTCGGTATAGACAAATTCGCCGAGGTTAAAGTCGGCGACCTTTCCACGGGTATGAAACAAAAGGTTTCGCTCGTCATCTCTATCGTTCACGACCCCGATTTTATCATTTTCGACGAGCCGACCAGCGGGCTGGACGTCATCACCGCGAAAACGGTCACGGATTTCCTCGTAGACCTGAAAAACGAGGGAAAGACGATTATCATTTCCACGCATATTTTTTCGCTTGTGGAAAAACTTTGCGACCGCGTGGGGATAATCATCAACGGCAAAATGGTTAAAGAGGGCGATCTTAAAGAACTTACGGCTGAGAAAGATCTCGAAACGACGTTCTTTGAAGTTTACAGTGAGGAGGTCGGCGAAAATGCGTGAAATCTTTGTTATAGTAAAAAAGGAACTCAAAAGATTTTTCACGGATAAAAGAATGATCATGAGCCTTATTTTGCCGGGCGTTCTCATTTTCGTTCTTTATTCCTTAATGGGCAACTTCATCGGCAAAGCGATAACCCCCGCCGACGATTACGAATACGTAATCTGCGTTGAAAACGAGTCGGTAACGCTCGACGGGTATCTGTCGACGCTCGGCTTTAAGTATAAAAAGGTAAACGCGCCGCGCGAGGAAGCGGAGAAAAAACTCGTCGATAAGGAAATCGACCTTTACGTTTCGTTCAGCGAAGACTTCGACGACGCAGGCGCGGATAAAGCGGGTAAAAACGTCGTGATAGAGTACAATTCCGCAAAGCGCGAATCCGCAAAGATTTACTCCGCGTTGCAAACGGTTTATATGCAGAATTCCGTCGCGAGCGTGGACTATAATTACGCGATAAACGCGGGCGTGGAAAACCCCGACATGGCAACGGAAGAGGACGTGGTGAAAATGATACTCACAATGTTCATGCCGTTTATACTTATGGTGTTCCTCGTAACGGGCAGCGTGAGCGTCGCGTCGGAATCGATAGCGGGCGAAAAGGAAAGAGGAACGATAGCCACCTTACTCGTAACGCCGGTAAAAAGAGAGTATATTGCTCTCGGCAAGATAATCGCGCTCACCGTAACGTCGTTGTTTTCGTCGCTCGTTTCGTTCGTCGGGATTATGGCTTCGCTCCCGAATCTTCTTCAACTCGAACGGATCGGCGACGTGACGAGCATAGATCTGAGCGTTTACGGCGCGTCGACTTTTGTCGGAATACTCGGCATAATTCTCATAACGGTAATGATGTTCACGATGATTATGTCCATTCTCTCCACGTTTGCAAAGAGCGTCAAGGAAGCAACCCAGTTCGTCACTCCCGCGATGATAGTCGTTATGCTCGCGAGCGTGACATCGATGATCGGCGGCGGAAAAGCCGTAACGAATCCGGCGCTGTATCTTATTCCTATATATAATTGCGCGCAATGTCTGACGATGCTTTTCTCGGGCGAGTTTTACGGGTTATGTTATCTGTTCACGATTCTGAGCGACGCTCTGTTCGTCGTTCTCGGCGTCGTTCTCCTCGCAAAGATGTTCAACAACGAGAAAATAATGCTCAATAAATAAAAAAATCGCGAAAACGCCCTCGAAACGGTTGACAAAACTTTTCCGGGGCGTTATAATTTACAAGCAAAGTAGAAGTTACCCTTCTCGCCGCAAGATATGTTGAAGCGGCGCATAATTCTTTTTATCCGCCTTGGCGGGTAGTATGGTTATGTCACGGGTTTGCTTTGCAAGCCCGTTTTTTTCGGGAAATTTTTGAGGGAAAGAGGTAAACGATTATTAAAGATCAAGTTCAGATCAACGAAGACATCAGAGACAGCGAGGTTCGTCTTATCGGCAGCGACGGGGCGCAACTCGGAATCATGAGTTCGCGCGAGGCGTTAAGGCTCGCCGAAGAGCAGAATCTCGATCTTGTCAAGATCGCCGCGGGAAGCGGAGTGCCGGTCTGCAAAATAATGGACTACGGCAAATATCGCTTCGAAATGCTCAAAAAACAGAAAGAAGCGAAGAAGAACCAGAAGGTCGTCGAACTCAAGGAAGTCTGGCTTTCGATGACGATAGACGTCGGCGATCTCAACGTAAAGGCTCGTCAGACGCAGAAGTTTCTCACCGCGGGCAACAAGGTTAAGGTTTCAATAAGAATGAGAGGCAGACAGAACGCGCACTCGGCTCTCGGCGTGGACGTTATGAACAGGTTTTTCGACCTTGTTAAGGACGTTGCCGTGATGGAGAAAAAGCCGTTGCTCGAAGGCAGAAACATTTTGATGATTCTCGCCCCCTCGAAATCTAATTAAAATAAGTAAATAAAACGGAGGAATATATTATGCCAAAAATGAAATCGCATAGCGGCGCGAAGAAACGTTTTAAACTCACCGCTACGGGAAAGGTTAAGAGATACAGCCAGAACAAGAGCCATATCCTTAGCAAAAAATCCACCAAGAGAAAGAGAAGACTCAGAACCGGAACTTACGTTTCGTCCACTCAGGAAAAGACCATCAAGGGGCTTATTCCTTATAAGGCTTAATAAAGGAGAGAAGGAATATGCGTATTAAAAGAGGAGTTAACGCCGCTAAAAAGCGTAGAAAAATAATGAAACTTTCCAAAGGTTACTTTGGAGCAAAGAGCAAACTTTACAGAGTCGCCCGTCAGGCGGTCATGAAGTCGCTTAACTACGCCTTCGTCGGAAGAAGACGTAAGAAGAGAGATTTCCGCAAACTTTGGATCGCGAGAATCAACGCCGCTTGCCGTCTTAACGGAATGTCTTACAGCACGTTCATGCACGGCCTTAAACTTGCGGACGTAAACCTTAACAGAAAGGTACTTGCGGATATCGCCGTAAACGACGCCGCAGGTTTCACGGCTCTCACCGAAACCGCAAAAGCAAAACTTGCAAAATAATCGTAACATCGATTCCGAGCCGTAACGAAATACCGTTGCGGCTCTTATCGTCGAGTTAAATTATGATAACATCGAAAAACAACGCGCTCGTCAAAGATCTCGCTTCGCTCAAAGAGAAGAAGTTCCGCGACGAAAAAGGAGAATATCTCGTCGAGGGGTTCAAGATGGTCCGCGAGGCTTTTCTCGCGGGGAAAAACGTCGTCGCGCTCGTCGGAACCGAAAGCGGTATAAGCGAACTCGGAACAGAGAAAATCTGTCCCGGGTTTAAGAATATCGCCGTCGTTTCGGAGGACGTGTTGTCGCGGATAAGCGACTGCAAAACCCCGCAGGGCGTTGTCTGCGCGATTAAAAAGGAAGTTTATTCCGCTGAAAAACCATCGGGAGTCAGCGTACTGCTCGACGGAGTTTCGGACCCCGGCAATATGGGTACGATAATCCGTACAGCCGCGGCTGTCGGCGTTAAGGATTTGTATCTCGCAAACTGTTGCGATCCGTTTTCGCCGAAGGTAGTCCGTTCGTCAATGAGCGGAATATATTCGGTAAAACTGCATTTTATCGACCGTAGCGAAATCGGCGAGGTTTTCTCTTCCGTCGAACTCATCGCCGCGGATATGGGCGGGGAAAACGTGTTCGGTTATAAGCCGCAGGGCGATTTTTGCGTCGCCGTCGGCAACGAAGCCAACGGGCTCAGCGAAGAAACGAAGCGAGCCGCCGATAAAATCGCGAGCATACCCATGACGAAAAACGCGGAAAGTCTTAACGTGGGCGTCGCGCTTTCGGTTATGCTTTACGAACTCGTCGCCGGAGCGGACGGAAAAATCATCGGTCGACGATAACGAACGGAATTCCTAATTGAAACCATCGATTAATTAAAACAGGAGAATTTTATGTCAGGACATAGCAAATGGGCAAATATAAAGAATAAAAAGGCTAAAACGGATGCGGTTAAGGGTAAAATATTCACCAAAATCGGCAGAGAAATAGCCGTTGCGGCAAAGGGCAATCCGGATCCGTATACCAACAGCAAACTCGCGGACGTCATCGCCAAGGCGAAAGCGGCGAACATGCCTAACGACAACATCAAGAGAAGTATCGCAAAAGCCGCGGGCGAACTCAACAACGTAAACTATGAAAACCTTACTTACGAGGGTTACGGTATCGGCGGAAGCGCGGTTATCGTGGCGACTCTTACCGATAACAAAAACAGAACCGGCGGCGACGTAAGGCATATTTTCTCCAAATACGGCGGCAATATGGGTACGACGGGATCCGTTTCCTATATGTTCGCCAACAAGGGCGTCATCGTTATCGAAAGAACGGTCGATCTCGACGAGGACACCATGATGGAAGTCGCTCTCGAAGCCGGCGCGGAGGACGTTATCACCTGCGACGACTCTTACGAAATAAGAACCGCCCCGGCGGATTTCTCGGCTGTCAGAAAGTATCTCGAGGACAAGGGTTATGAATTCCTCGAAGCCGAAACGATGATGATTCCCAACGATAAAGTAACTTTGTCCGACGACCAGCTCGAAACGTTCAGAAAAATGCTCGACGCGTTTGACGATCAGGACGACGTTCAGGACGTATATCATAACGTAGATCTTCCCGAAGAGGACGAAGAAGACTAAAAGACGAATAATTCATATAAACCGACGATTGAGTTTCGTCGGTTTTTTCGTGTCGTAAAATACTAAGATTGAGGCTGGGCGAGCGTTGCCTGATAGCCGACGGAGCGTTTGCCGGTTCCGAAAGAACCGTGTTTGAACATTATGCGGGGGACGGTGATCTGATCGTAGGCGACAGAGCGTTCAGCGACTGCAAAGAACTGACGTCGATAAAACTCGGAGATACCGAAATAATCGGCAACTATGCTTTTTACGGATGCGTCGCTCTCGAAAGCGTAATAAGTAAATATCAAAAAAAGAACCGCAGAGCAGCGGTTCTTTTTTATATTGCCCGATTAAAATTTTTATGCTTTGAAAATTTTTATAGTTTGAAAATGTTTACAGCCCGATTAAAACAAAGTCGCGTCGGCGGTCAACGATTTCGCTTCGCCGTCCACCGAGTCCGTAAGGGCAATTTCAAACGTTCCTTTTGCGGAAACGCCGGAGATATCGAGCAACGTTATGTCGCCGTGTAACGAAGTAAACGTGAAATCATCGCCGTGTTCGATATAAACGTTCGCCCGACCTAAAACGCTGTCTATGGGTTTCAGATCCAATTTAACGTTGAACGCGGGAGCCGCGTAAGAGTAGCCGACGAACACGTCGTCGATACCGAATTTGTTTTTATCGTCTGCGCTCGTCGCGTCGACAATGGCGTTGTTGATCGTCTGCGTGAAGTTGATCATCTTCAAAACGTATCCGAGAACGTCATCCGCGAACTGTTTTTCCGTCACCGTTTCTTCATAACCGCATTTGCCTCTGTAATCCATATCGGAAATCGTTTTGTTCTTTCTGTAAGCCGTGTGCAGGAAAGTACTCGAACATTCGAAGCCGTTGCATTTGCCGCACCATTTCGCTTCGTTGAGAGAGTTGCGTTTAATAGTTATAAGCCCCTCTTTTCCGTTATAGAAAAGGTAGGAATCTCCGCCTTTATCGGCGAACGCCATCTTCGTCACGCCGGATAATTCCCCTCGTGAAATTTTGGCGGCGATATAAACGACGTCTTTGCCGGTTTCGTCTTTTTCCACGTCGATTTTCACGTCGACGCCGAGTTCCACGTCCGCTTTGACGATAGACAAAGCGTTAAGATTGACGGGGATTTTGCCCGTTAAGCGGAAACTCTTCCGCCTAGCGGTGTTTATAAGGTTCAGTAGCAGAGTATCCGCGCTGTCGAAATTAATGTGTTCCGCGCCGATATCGTAAGCCTCGTCGATTTCTTCCTGCGAGGGCGTCTGAGCGTCTTTGCGGAGACTCAGAGAAATATTGTCGGTCAGCGACGAGCCTTCGGGTTTGCTTACGGATAAAGATAACGTATCTTCGTCCGGGCGCGACAAAGATATATTCAAATTTCCCGCGCCCTTTAAAAGAGTTTCCGCGTTTACCGTAAGCGACAACGTTTTATCGTTCTCTCTGTCGTAACCGAGAGCGGAAAGCATGGAAATATAATCGAATATGTTTTCTTTGTCGATTTTAATTTTGAGTAATTCCTTTAATTGCGGAATAGCGTCGGTAAGTTCGGGTAATCTCTTTTTCAGACAATCGACAAGCGCTTTCGAGCCGATCGAGATTTTCAAATCGCTGTCCGGGTTGACGAGATCGTTTATCGTAAGGTATAATCTTCCTTCCGCATCTTCCGTCGGCAACACGAACGCTCCGCCGAAACTTATCTGCTTTTTCGTGACCGTGTTATCCGCCGTCGTGCAAGTCAGATCGAGTTTGTCGCCCGTTATCACTATTCTGCTCGGCGAAGCGTACAGACGTAAGGTCATGTTCTGTGTTTCGTACGTCTTTCCGTCGATATGCAGTTTCAGCGGCTGAATTTCGAGCGTCAGCGACTTTTCCGAAAGAGTTTTGTTTTCTATCGAGGTTTTCAGTTCGATGACGGAGTTTAGGACGTCGGAGTAATCTTCGATAATCGCGCAGACGTCCGCGAAAGAATCGTCCGACGTGTCGAGAGGTTCGATTGTCTTTTTCTGCGATTTGATATAAATCGTAACCCCGTTAACCGTTACGGTCGCGTCCGTGAAAGCGTAAGAATTTTCGTCGGTCTTTTTCCCGTTTACTATAAGTTCGATATCGATGTTTTCAAACGAAACGGGAACGCGCACCGTCGCCGTGGTTTCGGTTCTTTCAAGAGTTATCGCCGACATAACGTTTGCAAGATTTTGTTCGAGCAGAGATAAGTCGAATTCGGGAATCCGGATCTCTGTTCCGAGTTGTTGCAAAGCCGCGGGTATATCCGCAACGGACGCGCGGAGTTTCACGTCGTTAATCGCCGCGAATATCTTGTCGTTTGCGTAAGTCAAACGAATCCCGTTGTCCGTAACAGCCGACAAAACAATGTTTTCAGGGTGTTCGACGTCGAGTTTCAGCGTTATGTCCGCCGAAATATCGTAACCCCCTATTTTCGTCTGCAACGCGGCGTTTAAAGGCGAGCCGGAAAGATAACTTTCAAACATGCTCATAAGAACGTCCGTCGGTTGCGGTTCGGCGGGTTGCGTCGGTTTTGCGGGCAGGGGAGAGGGATTAACGTTGTCGTCTACCGGCGGAGTTGCGGTGAAATCTATATATCTGGAATAATAATCATAGTGCGGGAACTGCGCGTAATCGTCGATCAGACCTATGTCGGTGAATTCTTCCGTGAGGTTTTCTTTGCAGGGAGTGCTTCCGAACAAAGGAACGTTATAGGCGCAATCCGTCGATATCGTATGAATTACCCAGTTTTCGTCCATAGTGACGTGAAGAATCGCTTTTTCATAGGTTGCAAAATTGCTCGAGCCGCTGTTTGTGCGCATTTCGTAAAGCATACGCGCGGTTGCTTTTTCGTTGTCGAGATCGTAAGTGAACGAATATAACCCCGTGTTTTCGTCCCGTCCGTCGAACGTGGAGGAAACAATCGTTTCGTCGTTTAGAATATAACCGGTAAGTCCGTTGCCTCTGTATCCGTATCGGTTGAAAAATTCGTCGCGCGTCAGGGAGTTCGGCGTGTCGTCGGACCAATTCATTTCGGTAACCGAATTCAGTTCCGCCGCCGAACGATAAAGATAGGTGTCGCCGTGAACGACTCGCTCGTCGCCCGTTTTTACGATTCCGTAACTTGCGGATTGCTTGTAAACGGTATCCCCTTTGACGATACGCATCGCGTAAATATCCTGCGTTATGGAAAAGCCTATCTTCGTCGATACGCTCGTTCCTCTTGAAACGCTGCGGAAACTTCCCGCTTCGGTCAGAACGGAATTTGCGATATATAAATTAAGGTTAGGGTTATCAAGATAATCCGCAACGGTTTTGTCCGTCGGCTTCACGCTCATTCCGTCATCGGTATTTTCGGGCGGAGTCACGCTCTCGCTCCCGCTTTCCTTTAAGCCGGAGCAGGTGATGAACGTTGCTGTTCCGATAAATATAAGCGCGATAATACAGATTACCGTCACTCTCTTTTTATGTTTCAATATATTTTTCATAATACTGCCTTTAAAGCCGGATTTGCTTTTTCAGACGTTTTTGCTTTGCGGTTTTAGTATGCGTCGCTTGCGGCTCGGCCGCGCGTCTGAAAAAATTCTTCTGTTCGGAGAATTGTAGATTTTCGTCGGAAAAATTACTTTTATGTATAATTTTGTCGTTTCCGACGTTTGACGAAAAAGTTTTGTCATTTTCTCTTCACGCTTTGATTTTATTCGTTTCCGAAAAAAAACACAAACGAAAACGCCTTTTTGTAGTCTATTAAAAGAAAAGCGTGGTCTATTATTGCGATACTACGACTCTCCGAATCGGAGAATTTCGCATTTTTGCGCGGAAAACGAGCAAAAAATTAAATTTACGCTATTCACAACAACCGTTTTGGCGGGTTCAAACGCAATCGCCTGCGGCTATAAATTTGATTGATTGTTCGTACCCTTGTAGTTTACTATGATTGGCTTGTCTGACATAATTGAGTTGCGCAATCCTGCAACATTTCACACAACCGGGTGCGTTAAAACTTGAAAAATAAAAAACTTTATGTTATATTATAATCGATAATATATAGTAATACTGAATTAGTAAAAAACAACTTTAGAGAGAGGCAGAACGAGGATAGATACTAACTAAATTAGAACATAAACTCTCGACGGGAGGTAACCGCCTATGAATTACGTTTAGTTTAAAAGCGCAGAGAAAGAATTTTTCCCTTGCGCTTTTTTGTATCAAAAGGAATTTTTTTTAGAAATTTAATGTTTTCACGCAACGAGACGATTTTTTTGTTGTCTTTATAGGTGAAAGGACGTTGCACAACGAAAAGGAACGTTATGATCGATCAGGAAATTATTGCTTTGTATTGGGCAAAAGAAGAACGCGCAATATCTGCAACGGCTGAAAAATACGGGAGTTACTGTCACACCATCGCTTACAATATTTTGTATGACCGTTTTGAGGCGGAAGAATGCGTCAACGACACTTATTTGGGCGCATGGAACAGTATTCCCCCGCAAAGTCCGAACAGATTGGCTGCGTTTCTCGGAAAAATCACCCGCAATCTCGCTTTGAATCGCTACAAGCGCAACCATGCTGCAAAACGCGGGGGAGGACAAGTTGAAATTGCTTTGTCCGAATTGGAAAACTGTATCCCCGACGTTAAAGGCGTTGAACAAGTTGCGGAAGAAGCGTTGTTGGTGTCCGTAATAAATCGTTTTTTGTTCGCTCAGACAAAAACGAAACGCAATATTTTCATTCTCAGATACTGGTTTTTGTATTCGATACGGGATATTGCGGATATGTACGGCGAAAGAGAAAGCAAAATAAAGGCGTTATTGTTCCGTATGCGCAACGAACTTAAAAAACTTCTCGAAAAGGAGGACATTTATCTATGAAACGACAAAAAGTTAAATTCAGATGGCTTTCGACATTGGCTACTTGCCTTATTCTGGCATTATGTATCGGTATCACGATTCCGCTCGCCGGTTGCAATAACACGGAAGCGGAAGCGGAAGCCGGAACGGTGACGATGGAAATCAATCCCGGAGTCGAGTACGTTATTGTCCGTAACGGAAACGTAAAGGCGGTGCGTTTTCTTAACGACGACGCCGAAAAATTGTTGGAAGAAATCGAGTTGAAAGGACAAAGTCTTAAATCCGCTCTTTCCATTACCGTTGCCGCATATAAAACGGCAGGTCTTATGGAAAGTAACGACACCGTATTGATTTCGTTCGACAAAAAATTAAGCGACGACGAAAAACTGAAAGAATCTGTCTCCGAAGTCGTGAGAGAGGCTCTTGAAAAAACCAAGTCCGTTCATACCGTGGTTTATGCTGCCGCGACGGACAACGAGGAAACGGCAGCCATTGCTAAAAAATACGGCGTATCGCAAGGCAAAGCACAACTTATCGCCGACGCAAAGAAAAACAGCAGCATGTCCGAAGAGGACATTGCAAATCTGCCCCTTGACGAACTTGTCGGACTGCAAAAAGACGTTAACTCAACCGTTATCGACTCCGAATATATCGGTATACTCAAAGCGAAAGCAATTGCATTGAACGACTCGGGTTGCGCGGTAAGAGTGGAATTTACCGAGGCAAGGCTTATCGATAAAGGAGTCAAATATCCTTATTATCGTCTTGTATTCAACGACAAGCACACGCAATGGACTTACCTCGTAAATGCGGTAAACGGCGATATTCTCGAAAAGAACGAAGTTGCGCTGTTCATATCTTTGGAAGAAGCGAAAGACGTTGCCCTGAAAGATGCGGGAATTAAAGATAAACCCGAAATGAAAGTCGTGTTTACCAAAGAAGAATTGAGCCGCAATTCCGGTCGTCCGTGCTGGATTCTGGAGTTTTACACGGCAGAATTTCAATATAGTTACAAAATCGACGCGAAAACGGGCGAGATAATCTTTTTCGATTATCATATCGATATAAGAAAAGCAAAGGAAATCGCCTTGACGGATGCGGGCGTGTATGAGGAAATTGCAAAGATAACGTTCACCGCAGAAGAGTACGTCGGAGGCGGTATAAAGACCCCGTATTTCTACTTCGTGTTCAATAACGACGCTATACAATGGACTTACCGCATTGACGCCACAAGCGGAATCATACTTTACAATGCGAAAGAATCGACTAAAGCATTTATACAGAGCAGAATTCATAATGTGAGATAGTAAAATTTTATTAAAAATTTTATGGGTTGTTCTTTTTAGCATAAAGACAAAAAAGGAAAAAAACAACGCTAATATCAAAAACAAACCCTACGGATTTGCAGTCCGTTTTATCACGTTTGCCGTTCAAATCGATTTTTATGCCGAAATATTCGTTAGAAAAGAATAATACGAACTCTAACTTATCGTCAGGGTTCGTATTATTCACTAATGGCGGAGCGTTAGTAACGTAAATCGAATAATATAGCCACTTTACGCTAACCAATCTAAACGTAAACTTAGCCTATATTATTTTCGTCATCAAATCTTTTTTTATCAAATATTGCACGTTCACCGTATACAAGAATGGGAACAAGCGTCATTTGTTGTAATTTTTCATAAATTTTTTGACTAACTTGCTCTTGGCTTTCGCATAAATTGCCGGAATCGTCCGTGTATTCAAACTTTAAGTTATATATAGTGTAATTAGAAACGCAACCGTTATTATTTTCAGTCACTTCCGTTTCGGTTAAGTCTGTTATTCTACCGTTTTCGGAATGACCTTTATGGGCAACCTCAAGTGACTTTTTACCGTCGATAATCATTTTTGCTCCGTTGCCAATGAAACCTATTGCCGCAATAATCATTATTCCGCCAATTAGGCACATAAATATTGTTCCAAATTTATCTTCAGGGTCGTATGACTTGATTCCCGAACTAATTACAATAATAGCAATTAGCACAGCAATTAAGGCGATTACAATTCTTACAATACCACCAATCATAGTTCCGCGATTAAATTTTTTCTTTTCCATTGAATTAACCTCTTTGCATTTTTGGCAAAACTGAATTATGCATTTTGACACATTTGTCTTGCTCGTTTATTATTATAGCATAAATTTCTGAATTTTTCAACCGCTATTGAGTTTGCGGACGTAGAATTTCGGAATAAACTTCAAATGGCACTTCGGCGGGTGCTTGACCACAGAAATGACGATAATAGGTTTGGTGTGTACTCAAAAGTCCGAGGTCGATTTCCGCACCAAAAGAACACCCCTGACAGGCGGGCGATGTAACGGTGAGAGTGGGGATACAGCCGTTTCCCGCAAGCGGGAACCTTCGGCTGGATTTTCGCTTTGCTAAAATGCGAACGACGGCAACAAGTTGCCGCGTACTCAATCCCGGAATCGTTTCCGCCAAAACAAAAGGACACCCTGCAGGTGTCCTTTTGTTTTGGCGGGAGCGGCGGGAATTTATACGAACACAAATTTTTATTGTAGGCAGTCTTTTTTCGAGACTGCCTTTGCACTTTTTGTATTATTTCTTGCGTAACTCTATACTTCGTATAGTTTTCGGTAAAGTTATATGTTATCGTTACGTTGTCGTTATCGAGTATCACTTCTCGCACAAACGCTTTCACTATCAGTTTCCGCACGGGCATTTCCTGTATGTCGCCGCATATAATCGAGTTCAAATACTTTTCAACGCTTTCGGGTGAAAGATATGTATAGTTGCGTTGTTTCTCTTGCCCGATGTCAAAGTCAAGTCCTGCGATCTGTGCTTCGAGTTCTTTCAAGCGAATTTTTGTCTGCTCGGTGACGATACCTTGTTCAAGCGCGGATATAAGATTTTGAGTTGCTTTCAAGGCGTTTTGCCGTTGTGCTTCAAGGCTTTTGATAACCGTGTTGTTTCGGCTTGTTTCTTCGTGTATTTTGCAAAGCGTTTCGGCTATGTATCTGACAACGCCTTTATCCGCAAGCATTGTCCACGTTGAATTTATAACTATGTCTTCAAGCCATTGTTTTTCCACCGACTTCAATTTGCACGGGTGCTGTTTCCGTCGTTTTGCAAGGCAGGAATAGTAATAATAAATTCGTCCGAGTTTGCTTGTTCCGCTTTCGCCGACCATAGGTCTGTGGCAATCTCCGCAATAAAGTTTGCCCGAAAGGATAAAATCGAAAATCTCTTTTTTACGACCGGGAGCGTGTTTGTTATCGTCGTGTATATCCTGAACTTTCTGCCACGTTACGTCGTCCACTATCTGCGGATAGATATTATCGTAAACGACGTCGCCGTGCATAATCTTGCCGTTATATTTTGTGTTGGCAAGGATTTTGTAAATCTTCTTATCGGTGATATACAAGCCCTTTTTCGTTCGTATTCCACGGGCTTTCAAGTCTTTTGCTAATGCAACCGCCGTATATCCCTGCGAATATTTCGTAAAGATTTCTCGGATAATTTCCGCCTCTTCGGGGTTAATGACGTTCTTTTTGTCTACGACGTCATAACCGTATATCACTGGACCGCCCGTATATTGTCCTTTGCGATAACTTTCGTTCAAACCTCGATGCACTTTTTGAGAAAGTTCCGCCGAGTAGTATTGGTTCATACCTTCGAGCAAACTTTCAAGGATAATACCTTCGGGGCTGTCGGGGATATTCTCCATAGCCGACAAAACTTTTACGCCGTTTTCTTTCAACGTGTGTTTGTGGATAGTCGTTTCATACTTGTTACGTGAGAAACGGTCTAACTTATACACTAAAACGTAGTCCCATTGCCGCTTGTTGCTGTCTTTAATCATACGCTGAAAGTCTGGACGCATATCATTCGTGCCTGTCATAGCGCGGTCGATATATGTATCGACAATCAGAATGTCGTTATTTTTTGCGAACTCTTGACAAACCCGAAGTTGTCCTTCAATCGACTGTTCGGTTTGGCTATCGCTGGAATAACGTGCATAAATCACTGCTGTTTTCATACTGTTTTTAACTCCTTTAACTTTTTTTGTCTTTCGACGGAAACCGAACAATCCGAGAACGGCGAAGCCGTCAAGGAAAAAGAAAAAATTATTGGATAAGGTCTGTTTCTTAAAAGTCCTCACAATAATTTTTTCCCTTGACGGATACGACGGGCTTGGATTAGGCTTTCCACGAGAAAGAAAAAACGTCTTGTTCCTTTCTCGTCAACAAGGTTACGAGTTAAAGTCGCAAGTTCTTTGCGAGTTCAAAAAAATAACTTCAAAAAACTTTTCAAAGTCGAAGAAAACCTGCGAGTTTGATTGTTATCCTTTCCACAAAAACAGGAGGCAGTCTTATGAAAGAACAAACAAAAAAAGAGCGTGAAGTCTACGCTATTGGTCGTCCGAGCCTTGAAAATCTCACCCCGAACGAACGTAAAGCGTTTTTCTCCACGCTACTTATGTGTGTTATAGAACACTTTAAGTGTGAAAAAACAATAAAAAAGAAAAGATAAACAGATGATGATTATAATCTTTATAAAATCTTAACACTATTGTTCTCGTATTTTATATCACATAACATAAAAATCAAAGAAACATAACTTTTAGAGGCTCTTATTATTGAAAATAATCTAATGGGGGCACTTTTAAGTACCCCCATTAAGTCTAAGTTTTAACTAATCACCAGTTTAACGTAACTGATTATCTCTTGGTAATTTTTACAACCAAATCATCGCCCTCATCATAATTATCAAATGCCGCAGAAGGATTATAAGCAGAATATATAATCAAATAAGGATTGCCTGCATCTAAATACATTGATAATTTTGCATTTAAACCTTCACCCCCGTCATCATTATAATCCACATTATAAACCAAAAGAGCATTCGACCTAGGATCAATTAGATAAACATAATTGTCAAATACACTTTCAAGCTCAACGGTATAATTGCCGCTAGTCGGGGGGACAAAAGTTACAAATCTGGTATAATATTGTTGGGCATAACTGTACCATGTAAAGTTTTTCGAATCATGAATTCTAAAAATATCTTCATATTTCTCTAACGTTGTAAGCCCAGTATTCAAAGCCCCTTGGGCTGGTGTAATTGCTAACCTCGTTGTACCAGATACAGTAGAACTATAATATTTAACTCTTATCTTATATTGAGTATTTGCATTTGCGTAAAACATCAACAAACTATTCAAAGAATATCCATCGTCATCATCTCTTGCAAGCAAAGTTCCACTTGCGGAATAAAGTTCTAATATAACGTCAATGCCTCCAAATGTTTGAATGGTTTTATACCCCGCATTAGAAAAAGTTAAAGTATAATCCTTATGTTCACCTCTTTCTAAATAGCACAGCCTTTCAATGTAACGCATATAAGAATAAAATGTAATCGAATCTCCATAATTATACAGCGAAACATCGGCATCAAAAGTTATAGACTCTGAGGAATCAGTATTGCACACAACCAAGTAAGCTTCTTTAATATCTTCCCCTATATCGGGGATTTCAAACTCACAGATACCATCAGAAGTCGTTCTATAATATGAAACCTGATGAACCCCATGCCAATCGACAGTATATGCTTGTACAGCGCCAGAACCATTTGTAAAATCAAAAGACACCCTAATATTTCCAGTATAGCCAGTAGGAACACTAAGTTTATAATATCTACTTGACATATAATTCAATGTATTTGAATAGCTTTGTACAGATGTAGAAAGCGACCATGTACTAGTCATGCGAACATTGGGCCACGTCGAAGTATCCGCGATATCTCTAAACCACAAACTAGAATAAATTAAGAAGGAGGCCATACTACGATAAGCAATATTAAAACTACCGCTGGAGTATCCGTTATTTTTAATTCCATTAGTGATTATAGTTCTTAAAGTATCTAAGTTCCCATTAACACCATATTCAGTATATTTTTCGTAAATCGAACGAATTGCGCTCACACCACCAAAATTACGTTGAATCGTTAAAGGGAAAAGAACAGACGCATAACCATCAATAGCAGGCATTGAATCATCGGTTTTTGAGTTTATAAAACTACGCAGCCAACTTTGCGTATTATTATATGTATCACAAATAGCTATCGTACTCCAATTAGCACAAGCCTCTTTAAACCAATTACTTTGATGGTTGTAAGCATTTTGTATCGCATGAAAATATTCATGAGCAATATTTTCCTCCATCGCAGCGTTCAATACTGTAAAATTCCAAAGAGTAATATGGCTTGCACAAGTATTTGTTAAAGAAAATGCTTTTGTTGTTGTAGCTAATGCTCCGTTTGATGAGGGAGCTGGATCTAAATAAACTTGATATTTAGAATTAAAAAGTTTTAAAATAGGAGTTTTGAAACCCCATTTTACATATTGCGCCCGTACCTCTTCAAAATAGTTAGCAACGGATTGGGCTATCGCTGAAGTCGTATGAGTTGAATCGTAATAAATTATAAAATTCGCGCTTGAATATGTGCTTTCGTTAGAAATAGCTCTTGTATTTTCATTTAAGTTAGAGCTATTACTTTCATATGGCGGCGTCAATACAGCAATTATTTTATTAGAAAGGGATTCTGAGGCATATTGAGAATATGACTGAATTTCATCAAGAACGCTTTCTAAACAAGTAGCATTATTAAAGTTACGTTGAAGAATTAAATCACAATAACATTCAATTTTTTCTTGTTCGGTTATTAAATTTGCTTCGTATGCCCATTCAGCAATTTGATATTTACTAGCAACAGAAAAATCATAATAATCAACAATAGGCAAAACCCTTGTGCTATCCGTAATAATTCCGGAAATAGAAAATGTCTCGTCTGAAACAATAGACGATAATATGTCTTCTTTGGTTGAATTCGCCGTCAGAGTAATATCATTAGAAAGATTTAACCCTTTATCACTTTCTTGATACCCAGCAAAATCAAGAATATCCTGCATTGTGTCACGGCTTAAGTGTAAATCATCGTATAGATAATGAGAATCATCAATTTCTAATACTTCTTCGGATTTGTCAACCGTTTTACTCGCCATTGCAGATGCAACTGTTATATTGCTTCGACTTTCAATAAAGAATGTGGATATAGCTAAAATAGCTGAAAGGAATATAATTCCTCCAATTTTAATACGTTTCATAAGCTCCTCCCTATTTTGTTAATTTCGCTAAATTTGTTAAATTTTGTGAAATTTCTTCAATAGTCATGCCTTCATCTATATAGTCTGTATATTTTTCTAAATGTTCATATTGCAAAAGTGATACATGGTAAGCATCTAATAAAGAACTTAATTTAGAAAAACGTACTTGATTATTATAAATAGGAATTACGTCCAATAAAGCTAACCCAATGGGTGATGATATATACGGAAAAGTAATAATTTCGTTTGTATCAATATCTATCATTCCATTATATCGTTGCTCTTTTATAAAATACACTACGATATGGTCAAGCTCTTCAAAAAAATCACTTATAGCTTGTTGTTCATAATAGCTATTCTTAGTAATATTTAAAGAAATTGGTAAAAACACAGTAGAGCCATTTTCAATCTTATCATAGAAATCTTTCTCAACAGAGCATTCAAGAAGTATATACTTTGCTTCAGCTCGTTCTGGGAAACAATAAATTTTATCCGAAATAGATATAACATTTAATTGGGCAAACGAGGCATCTTCTAAATTGGCATAATGATTCACTATGTTTGTTGCTTGATTATTTTCATTGTTATCACCTGAATTAATATGATTACCACACCCGATACTACATGTCGCAAATAAACAAAGAGTGAACATATAAATCCCTAATAAAAATTTATTCATTTCACCAAACCTCCTTAGAAAAATAAAAAGTGGAATGAAAAACTTGTTTAAATAAGTACGCGCTTTTTATTAACATTGTAAAAAAAGCGCAAACAAACCTTCAAAGTTTCGTTTGTGCTTTAAAAATTGCTGTACATCGGCGTAAACCTCCTTATACATAATATCTATTGCAAGAAAATACTGCTAAGCTTCAAATTCTTTACTGTCTAACCGCTCCTTGATGAAAATAAATCCTTCCCATTTAAATTGTAACACATTATGAAGTTTTTGTCAAATATTTTTAAAAATAAATTGTAAACAGACGGATACATTTGTTTCTGTTGTGTTTTATGCTATTTTGCGGTATAATATACTTAAAGAAATCAGGGAGAAGTTTTGAAATGTCGCACGTAAACGAATATAAAATTAAACTGCTCGTTCTTTGGGATATTCTTTGTCGTTTTACCGACGAAGAACACCCTATGAATACCGACGAAATCATAGAGAAACTCGACGAAAAAGGCATTGCAAGTTCCCGAAAAGTTTTAGCGGCGGATATCGCTCTGCTGAATGAATACGGTTATGAAGTTTTGTCGTTCAAGAAGAAATTTCATTACTATTACGTTGCAAATCGCCCGTTCGATACGGCGGAAATAGTATTGCTTTCCGACGTAATCAAAGCGTCGAAACTCACCATTTCGCAGAAAAACAACATAATTGGCAAACTTTCCGGAACGCTCTGCTCATATCAGGCAATGCTTATTTCTAAAAATATTGTGTCGTTTGATAAAGGCAAATTCGGTAACAGTTCCTTCATTTACAGCGTTGACGGAATAGAGCGAGCCATCAACGATAACAAACAAATTTCTTTCAAATACTTTGATTATGACGAAAAACACAACAAAGTATATCGTAAAAACGGTAAGAGATACTACGCAAATCCGATAATTATGGTTTGGAACAAAGATAATTACTATATGCTTTGTTTCAACAACGGACACGACGAAATCGTTACTTATCGTCTGGATAAAATGGACGACGTAAAAGTTGAAGAAACCGAACGGCAACCCCACCCCGAATATGAATTATTAAACACGGAACAGTATAGAAAACAAGTTTTTTCAATGTGTAGCGGAGAATTACATAAAGTAACGCTTACTTTTACGAAAGATTTACTTTCGGAAGTATTCGACCGTTTCGGCGACGATATACATATCCGCGCGATAGACGATAACACATATACGGCGGATATAAGCGTTCAGGTATCGAAACCGTTGTTTACTTGGGTAATAGGAACTCTCGGCAAAGTTAGAATTACCGCACCGAAAAAAGTTACCGCAGAGTTTAATAAATTCGTAGATACAATCAAATCAACATACTAATATGAACAGTGTCAATGCTCTCGTCTTATAGCGGGAGCATTTTTTATAAATATTTTTCACTGCCCGAAATCGGGAAGTGAAAATTTGAAATTCGTTTTGGTTTGTGATAGAATACAGGCACACAAAACGAAACGCACCGTTTCGTAAAGCATAAAGGGTTACTTATGAAGACGTTAAACGAAGAAACTCTCCAACGAGTGAGAGAGTTCAACATTACCTATCAGCAAAAATACGGAATATCGCCGAGTTATCGTCAGATAATGAACGCGCTTAATCTCGGTTCACTTGCAACGGTCAGGCGTTACGTTATGCAACTTGAACAACAAGGCATACTGAAACGAAACGAAATCGGAAAAATTATTCCGTTACCTAAACTTGAAAAAGGTAATTTTGTTCTCGCCCCACTTGTGGGCAGTATCGTTTGCGGTATACCGAATCCGTCCGAAGAAAACTACGAAGATACTTACGCATTGCCTACGGACATTTTCGGTAAAGGTCATCTCTTTATGTTGCACGCAGTAGGAAACAGTATGATAGAAGCAGGTATCAGCCCCGGTGATTTGCTTGTATTAAGGAAACAGGATTCTGCCGACGACGGTGAAATCGTAATTGCGCTTATCGACGGAGAAACAACGTTAAAGCGATTGTATCATAGAAATGGAAAAATTATTCTCCACCCCGAAAATAAGCGTATGAAGGATATCGTTGTAGATAAATGCAACGTTCAGGGCGTTTTGGTTTCGTGCATTAAAATATATTGATGCGTTATGGGAGAGATACGATGCCAAATAATTGGGACAAGCCTGTTCAATGTTTTTGTCGTAACTGCGGAAAACTGCATTACGGTTTCCGAACGACGGATGGTCTGGCAAAACTGCGATGCCCTAAATGCGGGGCTGTCAGCGTTAGCAAATTGATGGGACGGCGGCACGAGCAAGTGGATTTCTACCCGCCACCCGGTCAAGAAATAGACAATTAAATACGGGATAACGACGGTAAGGTTGGTCGGTACACACCGATATGCGTAATTCCTTATCAGGTCATATTCTTTGATAAATCGAGAGTTAAACCGGTAATCGAGAGGCTCCGATAGATAGATTTCTTTAAGCGAGAAGTCTAACTATCGGGGCCTTTTTCGTTTCCACCGAAAAAAACTCAAAAAAAATTAAATTATTTTTTCAAAGTCGCAAAGAACTTGCGAGTTTGACTTGTAGAATGCAGGCAAGAAGTTCGAAAAAAGGAGGTGAACAGCGGATATGACGGCAGCGGAAAGACGACAAGCCATACTTGAAGTCTTGTGTCTGCGTCGGCACGAAACGAGAGAAAATCTCGCGAACGAGTTCGGCGTAAGCAAGCGGACAATTGAATATGACGTGTTAAATCTTATGCTTACATATCCGGTGTACACCGTCCAAGGTAACGGCGGCGGCATTTATGTGACGGACAATTTCAGATTAGACAGACCGCGCATGAATGAAAAGCAAACGGCGTTGTTACAGAAAGTTCTTCTTACCCTTTCCGGAGAGGACAAAGAAACAATGCAAAACATTATCAACATTTATGGAGGTCGAAAAAAATGAACTATGTTCCTGACTTTGTGGTAGACGCAATGAACGTTTATCGCACACGCAATTACATCGTAAAGCAAAGCGTCGGTATCAAGTGCAGCGAGGTTGAAGACAACGTTGTTTTAAGCCACGATACTTTTTATCGTCGCACGAAAAAGCGCGACCGTGAATACGAACTTGTTTTCGCCGAGCGCAAGCACATCGACGGAAAGCGTATTCACAGCACTATGTACGGCAGAACGTATGTAGATTAACCCTATCGGGTAAACCGAACGCCAAAACATAACAGAAACCGATGATTTCGCGCGGTACTTGCAAGTGTAAGAGCGGCCGCTCACCGACAAGAAATATCGCCCGAAACGTAGCGTTTCAAAGAAAAATAACGGCGTTCGTTACCATATTTACAACTGAATAGCGGGCTGTACGGAGTGAGAAACCCTATAAGACGTAAGTCCTGCAAAACGCTGTGCTATCGGCGTTACGGGCAAATCAAAAATTACTATCAGGAGGACACGAAAAGTGGCAAAGAAAGAAACAACTACAAAGCCGTCCAACGCAGACAAATACAACGAGCGTAGATGGTCAATCCCGTCCAAGCGTGCAAAAGGTTACGCCGAGGACAGAAAAGCAAAGGTACATACCTACGGCAAAAAGGAAGGCAAGGAATTGACCGACTTTGAGGCAGGTATTCGTTCGGGATATTTGCAGTGTCAGGGCGACCACGCCGGGCTGTATAAATACAAAAAGGCACTTTCCGAAGGTAAAACCAAAGAAGAAGCGCGAGCAATTTCTCGCAAAAAATCTAAATAATCAGGAGGACTACAAATTATGGAAAACAACAAAATCAAGGTCGAAAGAGAAACTTTTGAAAGCAACGGCAAGGAATATTTTTCCTACTTCATTAAGGGAAACGTAAGAGGCAGAGATATTAAGGCAGGCGTTATTCCTCCCGACAAAGGCGGCTATACCGTTCTGGATATCGTCTTCGACGGTCAGATGGAAGCCGAACTTATCGTAACTCCGTTTGAAATCAAAGACGTAAAGGGAAAAACCATCAAAGGTAACACCTACTCCGTGCGTTCTTACGACGAAGACGGCACTGTTTACGAATGCCCGATTAAGCCCGCGAGAACGTCGGACAAGAGTTTCCTTAATATGCTTTTGAGATAAGCATTCCCCTTGTAGAGAACTACGGTTTGCTTAGGTA
>OIWT01001791.1_pt1 | contig 24263 bp, 44 predicted proteins | sample 1587701 | NCBI WGS metagenome assembly OIWT01 (sample SAMEA3888904, study PRJEB22519) | human gut metagenome | biome: human gut; feature: human-associated habitat; material: faeces | place: Denmark | collected 2009
CTATAGTGAAGTACATCACAATAGCCAACCCCGTCTCCGGGTCGGTGCTGAGCAGGGAGCTGACGGGCACGGTCGAGGTGATGTCGCTCCAGGCGAAGGAGCCTTTCTTGTAGATGAAGAAGAAGATGATGGCGAGCGAGCGGTAGGCGATCCACGCGGGGTTGATCATGTTGTAGAACTGGATCAGCACGCCGTAGCTCTTCTGCGTGGGGAAGCTCAGCTCCGTCACCCAGCCGCGATAAGAGTTGTAGCGGTTGAAGACAACCACGAGCAGGAGGCCGATGGTGATCGCCATGCGTGACGGGCGGACGACCATGGCGCTAGAGGTGAAGGAGGAGGCATGAGCGTACGCGACCCAGATGGCGGTCATCGTCATGCCCACGAGGTACAGGAAGAACCATAGCGTGGGGATCTACGCGTAATAAAAGGAGGAGGCGCCCACGCCCACGGCGGCCTTCTGCACGAAGGCGATGCGCAGGAGACGGCCGGAGATCTCGTAGACCAGCGCGGGGAGGAGAGAGTACGCGGCGTAGATGAAGAAATAGCCCCAAATGTTGGCGGACTCGAGCAGCCCCATGGTGCGGAGGTAGTCGATCATGTGGTTCTTCTTCTCGCTCACGATGCGCATGGTCAGGAACACGAGGAAGATGCCGCCCATCACGGGAATGATGATCGCGTGCATCTGCGCAGACTGCTCCAGGCTACGGTGCAGAGGAGGAGGCGCGCCTACACGGCGGAACTGCTCGTCAGCGCGGGGTTGTACAGGAGCTGCAACTTGACGGGCTGCGCGTCTAGAGGTGAATCGGCACGCGTATCTGCACCGGCGATGTCGTAGGCGTTGATGGCGTTGCCCATGGCGTGGAGGATCTCCGACTCGTGCAGACGGTAGGTGTTCTTCTTGCTGTCGAAGTTCTCGTAGCACTTGTCGTACGTGCTGTTTGCGTAGATGGAGAACTCGATCATGTTGTTCTCCGTCCGGAAGGACACACCACCCACCACATAGCGGTCGGTGGAGTTCCTGAAGGGGAAGATGGCTCGCATCATGTCACTTCCCGTTTCTACTCCTCACCATTTTAGTATGAGAATTACCGTATCCCACGATATCGTCTCCAAACACGAGGTCGTTCTGCTCGGCGAGGATTCGCATGATGGAATTGTACGGTTCTGTGCTGGGGGTATAGACGAGCGTCTGGCACTCTTCCTGGCGCTTGCGTGGCGAGTACAGCAGACAGTCTCTGGGAATCACTCAACGGCGGAAGAGCCACGTGTTCATCGGTCGGCATTTGTGCAGCTTCGACACGTCGCCCGCAGTCGCAAATCCGCTGGTTTTGGTTTTCTCCTCAATGATGCTCAATACAACGTTTAAAGCAACTACAACGATCACCCATCATTTGAAGACCCACGGGGAAGAAGGATCATGCAAAGGAGGGCGGCCTTCGAATTGGTGAGAACGTAATAGTTCTTCTTCATGAGAGATCGCACCTGTCTCGCGAAGCGTGTCCAGTACGGGGTGCCTTTTCTCGTCATTCTTCTTGTGTGCACTCCCACAACACATGTCCCGATTCTGCAGGTTTTGAATCGGGACATGGAGTCGGTTTTCGTCCCAAAGCGTGTCAACAAACAGAGCAGCAATCGATGCGATCCCCTTAGTTCTCCGCTCTTCTCTCCATCGTGTTCGCTCTCTGCAACTGCGAACTCTTCTCCTCCTCCTCCTGTCTCTTCTTCTCCTCGCGCTGCTTCAGATACTTCTTCGGGATGCCCTTCCCCAGCTTGATCTCCTTGTGGCCCGGCTCAGACAGCTGCAGCATGAAGTGCATGAAGCGCTTCTGGTACACGCCTACGCCTCAACGCACGCTTCCACGCCTACTGGGGAACTGCACGGACACGCCCTTCGCGTCCTGGAACACGGACTTGATCGCCAATTCGCCGAGCTTCCTCGCGTTGAAGCTACCCTTCACTCCCCTCTCCTCGCCTACTGAATGAGGATGTCGATCACGCCCATGTAGTAGATCTCCGTCTTGTCGGCGCTCAGCACGCCGCCGTAATCCTTCTGCCAGAAGGGCACGTAGCGACCGAACGGCTCGGGCTGGCGCGGCGGCAGTGGTCCCTCGATGTGGTGCACGCCGAGCAGCAGCGAGTAGTCGATGATGCCGCAGTCCGCGAGGAACTTGGAGTCCTTCTCCAGCTGCGAGTCGAACAGCTGCGTGTTCTGCTCGTCCAGCTGGATGCGCTGGTCCAAGTCCACGATGTCAAGGTCCTTTAGCGCGTTCGTGATGTTCGCGCGCTTCGCGTCGGGCGTGCTACGCTTTAGCTCCTCGCGCCGCGCTCACAATCGCCCGTACCAGGAGCCCTTGAGGTCGTAGCGACGCTGGATCTTGAAGGGCGTCTCAAAGAGGTTGCCCATCACCACGAAGTAGATCGACTTGCTCCCGATCTTGCTGTGCTTCCCGAAGCGGATCTGGTGTGCGCCCAGGAAGCGAACCAGCATCGTGTCGGGGTTGGTCACGATGTGGGAGTAGTAGCCCGCCAGGATCTTGCGGAAGAAGCGGTGCTCTGTGTGCGAGATTGTCTTCACCATGTACTTCCCGTCCGCCGAGTAGTAGAAGAACGAGCCCGACTTGCCCTCCGAGCACAGCTCCGACAGCGTCGTCAGACTGCCCAGCATGATGTTGCCTACGCCTCACGCCATCACGCGGTCGCTACGCAGGATCTGCTGGGGACCCACAGACAGCATGTAGTCCTCCGCGGACACGCCCCACACCTCACGCAGCTTGCGGAACACCATGGGTGCGTAGTCGATGAAGCGACAGATGTTCTGCTGACTGCCCTGCTCCGCCGCCACGCGGTTCACGATGGTCATCTTCTCCTTCACGGCGTAGTCGTTCTGGCACAGCGGGCGGTTCGGCTCCATCATCACCTGACCCACCGCCTTGCGAATGCCCATCATGATGTTCACCACCAGCTCCCAGTTCTGGTGCGTGAAGTGCACCGCCATGCCCTTCGCGTCGTGCGCCTGGTGCGGCACGTGCTTGTTCTGCAGCGACTCCTCCTCGTGCATCTCCTCCTCGTTGTCCGAGTCGTTCAGCGTCGACAGCACCGCCTCCGCCGGCTCCTGGCTGATCACCTGGTCGATCGATTCCGACGTGATGCCCGGCAGCATCTGCTTCACCTGCTCTGCGCCTCACTCTCTCTTCTCACGCTCACCCTTCAGAACATCCGTGCTGCTCTCGGGCACGGCCGCCTCGTGCGTCAGGCCCAGGTTCTGCGTGGCGTCGGCCAGCATGTGCGACATCTCCTCGTTGCTCTCCTCGATGGTCTTGCGGATGGTACTCGGCATCGCGTGCGCCTGCTCGAACTCGCGGCTGCGGCCCAGCGCCTCCTTCTCCACCTACGCGTGAGAGTAAGCGAGCGGGCCTGCGTTGTCCATGAACTTGCGCAGGCGCGTCAGCACGTTGAACTGCTGCGTCACCGCGTGGCTGAGCAGCGAGCTGAGGCGCGCCACGTCGTCCTCCACGCTCCCGCGCAGCTTGATCTCCACGCTGTGGCTGAGGTTGAGGGGTGTCGGCTCTTCTTCCTTCTCTTCGGGTTTCACTTCAGGTTTCTCTTCCTCAGCAGGCTTCTCTTCCTCCTTCACCTCTTCCTCCTTCTCTTCCTCCTTCACTTCTTCGGCAGGTTTCTCCTCAGGTTTCTCCTCAGGTTTCTCTTTTTTCTCTTCCTCAGGCTTCTCTTCAGGCTTCTCTTCAGGCTTCTCTTCAGGCTTCTCCTCCTCCTCCTTCACTTCTTCAGTAGGCTTCTCTTCCTCAACGGGCTTCTCCTCCTCCTCCGACTTCTCAACAACCCTCTCCTTCATCACGCGCACCTTGAGCGTGTTGCTGAGCGTGAGGATGCTGGAGAGCGTGTTCAGCACCTCCGTCGCCTGCTGGCTTATGATCTACGCCTCACCGCCCACAGCCACGCCCACGCCCAGGTTGTGGTGCACGTAGAACGGCAGGTGCGCGGCGATGTCCATCTTGGAGCCCATTTCGCGCTCGTTACCGATGTGGTTCATCCATGTGGTAAGATCTACGACTGAGGCGGAATGCGCGGCAGGACTCGTTGAGCTCGTCATGCAGTGCTTGAACTCGTCGAGCGTCACGCGGCCGTTGCAGTCCTTGTCCATTTCCTGGAACAGCTTCTAGCCATCAACATAGTACGTCACCCGCACTTCAATCGTCTTCTTGTTCACCTCCACAGAACCAGACCCCGAACCCGTGATGCTAGGAGTGACGGCAGCGCGAAACGCAAACTCATCCACGTAGTTGAGAATGCGCTGCGTTGACTGCATGATCAACTCAAACTCGGGAAGTGTGATGTAGCCCTTGCCGTCAATGTCAATCAGACTGAAGGAGAACGCCTATGTCTCAACCCCTCTCTCAACGCAAACCAGCTTCTCGTCATTCGTTCCCCTCGTCAGAATGTGAAGACCGCGGATATACTCCTGGAAGGATACTGCATTGTTCTTGCTGGTGTTGAACGCATTGAACAGCAGATCAGTGAAGGCAGTCTCACTGACAAACCCGAGCAAACCCAGGGACTCGCGGAACTCAAAGCTACGCGATTAGCGAAAACGAGAAGGAGTCAAATACGGGTTCAAGAAATCTTTCCCCTTTGTGTAGGTCGAAAAGTGCTTGAAAAAGGTCTCCACCTCCTTCTCAGAGAACCCCGTCTCAGCCTAAATCATAACGGAGTATTCTGGACGCAAACCGCAATGGAAACAAAATCGACAGGTTCAGACATTACGGATTTTCTGTTACCGTGATCCTAGCAATGAAGATCCTGCAGGAGCACAGATGGAAGCTAGGAAATTGGGCGTTTTTCCGGAATGACGGAAATGGAGGGGTTTTCGGAAACCAAAATCGCCTGTCTTTGTGGAATTGCGCAGATCAAGTCGATTTTTTGCATGATAAAAAGCGACAGAAAGCGCTTCTCTGGACTCATTCAGGATGTACTTTTGCTCTGCTTTGCATGAGCACGTAGTTTGGCTTCACCATGAGCGACAGCGACTCTGATAACCTCCCCATCACCCAGTATTTGAACCCATCTTCGTTTTCCGTAGAAGCAACATCGACAGCGATGAGGAAGACTTCAAAATGGAGGAGGAAGGCTCGTCCATTTCCGACGGAGAGCTGACTCCCATAGTGCTTGTTTGCAATGTGCAGCTGCTCTCATCCCTAGTCCGATGACAGCAGCGATGAAAAGCCGATCACAAAGCATGGGAAACGGTTTTCTCGTCACCCGTAGGGGCAAAGCGGATAAAATCGCCAAAAAGGCGGTGGCAAAGAAGAGAGCCGCTCCGAGGAAGAAGAAAGCCGTGAAGAAGGAGGAGGACGAAATGGACGACTTCATTGATGAGGACAATGACGACGACAGTGACGAGTGCTTTAGTTTCGAGTCCTTGAAGGGTAGGGAAGTCGTGTTCGAGGAGGAGAAGCCGAAGAAGCCCGCGCCGCGCAAGCGAGCGGCTCCGAAGGTGAAGAAGGAGAAGGTGAAGAAGGAGGAGTCTGCTTCGTCCGCCTTCGAAGACGAGGAGCCGTGATTCTCTTCAGAATGCCTAATCACTAGTGCCAATCCCGCTCCCAAGTCCCGGAAGCGCATCGCTGTGAAATCAGTAACAATTCACCCTTTATTTCATGTATAGGAGCCCACGTCCAAGTACATGCCATACACACTCTTCAATGCCTAGACGCGCGAAGGTGGACGAGAAGGAGGTGGAGGACAAGGTGGAGACGCTGATCAACAAAGCGAAGACGGTGGTGAAGAAGGCGAAGGTGCTGACGCCGGTGCAGCTGCTGGACCGCGCGGTGCAGGCGTTCAAGTGGTGGGAGTACCAGCACACGGACGACGACATCTACTGGACGACGCTGCAGCACAACGGCGTGATCTTCCAGCCGCCGTACCAGCCGCACGGCGTGCCGTTGTACTACAATGGGAAGCCGGTGAAGCTGACGCCGGAGCAGGAGGAGATCGCGACGCTGTACGCGATGGTGGGCGAGGACGCGATCCAGCTGCGCGAGGAGGAGAGCGCGAAGATCTTCAAGACCAACTTCTTCTCGTACTTCAAGGAGGAGATGGGCGCGGGCTCCGTGGTGAAGACGCTGGAGAAGTGCGACTTCAGCCACATCCGCCAGTACCTGGAGGAGCGCAAGAAGAGCACACAGAAGGCCACGGCGGAGGAGAAGCAGCAGCAGCAGCTCCGCATGGGCTATCTGATCATCGACGGTAACCTGCAAAAGACGGGCAACTTTTTGGTGGAGCCGCCCTCGCTGTTCCGCGGCCGCGGGCTGCACCCCAAGATGGGTTCGGTGAAGGTGCGCGTTCAGTGGTGCATGATGATCATAGATGCGCGTGATTCCGGAGCAGGTGGAGATCAACGTGGATCCGAACATGGTAGTGCCGGCGTGCTCGATGCGCGGACACAACTGGGAGACGTTGGTGAAGCGCAATGACACGTCGTACTTCGCGCACTGGACGGACAACGTGCAGGGCATGGGCAAGTACGTGGGCGTGAACAGCACGTCGTTCCTGAAGGGGCAGCACGACATGGAGAAGTACGAGACGGCGCGCCGGCTGAAGAAGTGCATCGACGTGATCCGCAAGCAGGTGCTGGAGGACCTGCACAGCAAGAGCATGCGCGAGCGGTGGCTCTGACGTATGTGTGTGATGCGTAGACAGCTGGCGACGGCAATTTGGATCATCGACAAGCTGGCGCTCAGAGTGGGCAACGAGAAGTCGGAGGTGGGAATAGGAGGAGGCGGTGAGGCGTAGGAGGAGGCGGACACGGTGGGCTGCTGCAGCCTGCGCGTGGAGCACCTGTCGTTCGAGGAGCCGTACCTGCTGACGATGGACTTCTTGGCGAAGGACTCGATGCGGTACAACCAAACGATCAACGTGGACCTTCAGTTATATGGTGAGGCGTAGCTGGCGAAGTACGAGGGCGGCAAGAAGGTGTTCAAGAACCTGAAGATGTTCTGCGAGGAGAAGCAGCCCGAGGACGACGTCTTCAACTTCCTGACCGTGGCATCTCCTACTCGGACTCACTCACAGACCAGTCTGCTGAACGCGAAGCTGACCAGCTACATGCCGGGCCTCACCGCCAAGGTGTTCCGAACCTACAACGCCTCCGTGACGCTGGAGAAGCAGCTGAAGCCCACGTACCCGCCGGGCACGTCGGTGGAGGAGATGGTGGTGCAGTACAACGACGCGAACCGCGAGGTGGCGGTGCTGTGCAACCACCAGCGCTCACTGCCGAAGAACTGGGAGGAGAACACGGCGAAGAAGCGCGAGAAGCTGGAGATGATGCAGGGGCAGGTGGAGGCGCTGAAGAAGATGCTGGCGACGGTGCGGCGCGGCGAGGAGATCAAGCTGATGCCCGAGAAGTACCGCAGTGCCGTGGCGAAGCTGGAGATCCCCGAGGGTGCGAGCGAGGAGACGGTGAAGGAGCTGAAGTTGAAGCGACAGGCGGAGGTGAACGAGCGCGCCAAGTTCGCGCACATGTTCAAGACGCAGCCGAGCGAGGCGCAGGTGGAGAAGCGGCTAGAGATGTACGAGGCACGGTACAACTCTTTCGCGATCAAGCTGAAGGACTTGGTGAGTGACGGACGGCGGATTGACGATCAGGACAACAACAAGCTGGTGGCGCTCGGAACGAGTAAGATCAACTACATGGACCCCCGCATCACGGTGGCGTGGTGCAAGCGAGTGGGGGTGTTGAGGCGAGTTTACTGGTAGAATGACGTGCCCATCGAGAAGATTTTCACAACGGCTCTGCGAAACAAGCACAACTGGGCGATGTGCGTTCCGGAGAGCTATCGTTTTTAAACAGGAGCGGTTTGTTGCGAACAAAGACGGAATACTGTCACACTATTCGGATTCCGACAAACTCGGTATCCGGTTCACCAGCGCCCTAGTCATCAAAGGCAGGAAAGGAGCGCACCGTCCAATGGCGCCAATCCACTCGTTCTTGTCCTTTTCGGACTCTGCATACATGTAAAAAGACTCCTTGCTTGTGGCCACTTCGATCGAGTGTCTACAGGGTGAATGGGCCGCAGGGCGCTACTTCTTGTGTGTTTGATCATCTGCGCCTTTCACCGTCTGGCACTGCGACAAATCGATCACGCCGTGAGGAGGCACCTGCTCATCAGCGAGAAAACACAAGCCAACATTCACGTTCTTTGCAAAATACAGCTTGTCTCCCTTTAGCACAAAGTAGCGACGTCTCCATTCCTTCAGCCATGAACCTCATCCTGATTGCAAGCAAATGGGCTTACTCCTCTTCGTCAGATACCCAGAGAATTGGGGGTGGGACAGATCCACGTTCACGATTTCCCTCGGCATGTCCAGCACAATGAGATATTTGGAGAGGAGTCCGCGCCCGTTTTCCCCCTCCACGGTCCCTTCGAAAATGGGGGCCCACTCGTCTCTCCTAGTTTGTGATTGACTGCCGACTCGGTGCATCGCGTTCGTGTTCCCTTCCCAAGAAGATGACCGAGACCGTCCCCTTTGTGAACGGGATTCGATTGGTTCCCGTCACGCATGTTTCCATCGTGCTGCGGGAGATGTACGGAGTATCACTGTCCCAGTCCGTGTCGGCGTGGGACATCACCGAGTTCTTGCGCGGCGCGTTTTCGGATTCTGTATTCGATGTATTGATTCAGGTAGAGTCGGTATAGCGAATGAGTGTAATGGATAGTGAGGAAATCACCGTTTCCTTTTTCACCACTCTGGATTCTGCCGAATCGGTTGTGCGCTCGTTAGACGGAAGACAGACCGGCATTTCCAGCAGAAACGTGATGGTTTCCGCTTCCATCCTTCCTCCTCTCCCCGCGCAAGACGAGTGGGAGGCCGCCTTCCACTGCCACTCGGAGGAAGACTTCTCCTCTCTCCTGCCGGGCTGTCGTCCCGATACGGTCGTTCTGTCAGACATCCCGATCCGCTGGTTCGGACTAAAGACTCCGCAGTTGGAGAAGGGCAGTTCCTCTCTGCGCAACCTGAATGCTTTTTTCTCCCACTACGGCGCTGTGGAGTCGGTTCTCTTCCTTCTCCTCACCCACAGAGAAATCCAACTGCTGTCGAGTTCCGAAATCGACTCGTTTTTGTACGTGACTGTGGGCGTGCGGTTCGCCTCCTACGCGGGCTTCTGCGCCTGCATGACGGCCCTGCGGAATCGTCTGATGCAGAAGGACGGCGTGAAGAAGGCGTTCGTGCTGCGCGTGGCGTTCGACCGGAGCGCCTTCTTCAGCGAGGAGAAGAAGAAACAGCGGGCGTAGAGAGAAGAGGAGGACATGAGGGATAGAGAGGAAGAGAAAGAGGCGAAGAAGGAAGAGGAGGCGAAACAGCGGAGGAAGAGGGAGGAAGAGGAGGCGGTGAGGCGGATGACGAAGGAGGTGGAAATGAGTGGATGCTCTCATGCACAGGTCTGCTCCCAACTGGAGGCGCTGGAGGAAGCGTTGCAGTCCCTGCCGACGGATCGCGAGGTGGCGAAGCTGAAGGAGGTTGTGGAGGAGCAACGCTTGGCGTTGGACCAGCCCACCGTGACGTCGCTTCGTGAGAGTGGTGTGGTGCTGGAGAAGACGAAGAGGAGGGCGAAGAGGGCAGGAGAGCGCATTGCGCGGGAGGCGCGCGAGCGGCGAAGGCGGGAGGTGAAGGCTGCAGTGAAGGCAGTGACTGCGCTGTATGCGAAGTACGAGACCACGTGCGAGCAGGGTGGATGCGCGTGGTGTGGGTGAGGCGTAGTGTCGGAGCTGGCGTGGATGGAGGAGCGAAGGAGTCGCTGCGCGGCGGTGCTGCGCGAGGTGGCGGAGCTGTCAGGAGAGGCGCTGGAGAGGGACCACGACGCGCTGCTGGCGAAGCTGAAGGGAGCCAAGCAGACGATGGAGAAGGTGGGCGTGAGGTGGAGGCGTGAGGTCCAGGTGCTGTCCGCGCAGATGGTGATGGCGGCCATGGAGCAGAGTCTGCAGGAGGTGGAGGCGGCGTGCGACGCGAAGAAGACGGGCCCGCTGGGGTTTGTGTTTGAGCGTGCGGAGAAGGCGGTGCAGACGCGGTTCCTGCGCGTCAACGCGAGCTGCAACAACGAGCAGCAGATGAGAGGTGAGTGCTGGGGCGAGGCGCAACGGCTAGACTTCAACGCGGTGTTGGAGAAGATGAAGGCGGGCGTGTTGCAGCTGAGCGCGGCGTGCGCGGCGGTGGAGGAGGCGGAGGCGGGTTTCCAGACGCTCTGCGAACGCATCGAGCAGCGAGCGAGTGGGCGAGGAGGAGAGAACTAACAGATAGAGGCCCTCGCGCAGTTCCAGAACGTTCTGTTCGAGGAAGGTGGGGTGCTCACCGCACCAGTCGAGGCGGAGTGGCGGGCGCAGCGCAGCGCCGTGGTGACCGCCATCTCGAAGGATGTGTTCGCGTATGACGCGGCGTCGGTGCAGGAGGGCTTGGAGGCGCTGCGCCGTTTGGAGCGTGTTCTGCAGTGCTTCGACGCCTTTACGGAGCAGGTGGAGCAGTACGCGCAGCTGCGTCGCCGCTTCGAGAGCGCCTGCAGAGCCGTGGCGCGGGCCAACAAGCGAGTGGCTCGCTACAAGGAGAAAGAGGCGAAGGTGCAACGGTACCTGGACGACGTGGATTCCGCCGTGCTGAAGGAGCGTGTGGAGGGTAGGTGAGGGTTGGCGGAGTGAGGCGAAGCGATGGAGCAGTTGAAGATGGAGTCGCTGCAGGAGCTGTGCGAGGGCTTGCTGCGCGGGAAGAAGCTGTTTGTCACGCTGTGGCGGGAACCGCGGTTCGAGGCGGAAATGAGCGGCTTCCGAGCGGGCATGCAGATGCTGCTGGACGCGTGTGCGGAATCGCTGGGGAGGAAGGAGAAGGAGTGCGATTCGACGATGCGCGTGTTGGAGGGGAAAGAAGAGGCGATGCGGGATCTGAGAGAGAGTCTGGTGGAGAGAGTGCTGTATCTGCAGAACCGCAAGGCATGCATCGAAGAGGAGCTGCGCCTTCTCGCCAATCGAAAACGGCTGTCCGAGGAGGCGATTCGCGTGTCTAGCCGCGTGGCGAAGGATGACGAGGTGCACTCGATTGTCGAGGAAGAGGAGAGTCCTCCGCTGAAGCGTGCGTACAGTGAAAAGAGGGTGGAGTTCCGCTTCAATGCGGAGAAGGGGTGTTTTGAGGAGTACGAATTGGATTAGTTGTTCTTTCATTTGTTTTTGCAAGTGTTTGTTCGTGCGAAAGCCACATCGCCATGACAGTGATTCTTCCTTGGCTGCGATCCGCGGATTCAGCACCTCCCTCTTGTTGCTGGCACGCTGTGGCATCGAGAGGGGCGCAGGCAACCGAAAACGGAGTCAAACGAGGAATTCCAGAATCCGAGAAAAGGGTGTGTTCCAAAGCAAATATGTTGTCTAGCAAGGTATCTAGCGTTGTGCGAAACGGCGGGGCGAGACTCTTCTCGTCCTCCCTCAGAGACATCTCGATTAAGGGATTCTTTGCGGCAAAGAACTATGCGATCGTTGGAGCGAGCGTGAAGCCCGGCACCATGGGCAATATCATCTGCGAGAACTACAAGCGCACCTTCAAGGGAGAGACCTTTTACATCAACCCCAAGGGTGGGTTTTGCATGGGCATTGTTACCCATAGGTGGAGAGCTGTACGGGCAGCCGATTTACAAGACGCCCATGGATGTGCCCAAGGTCATTGAGGCGGCGGTCGTTGTGATTTCCGCCAAGTTCGCCGTGCCCGTGGCCGAGCAGTGCATGAAGAAGGGAGCCAAGTACATCATCATGATTCCCGGCGGCTTCAACGAAACGAAGACGGAGGAGGGTCGCCAGAAGCAGGTGCGCGCTGCGGCGGTGTATGAGCGGTAGAGAAAGCTGGTGGAGCTGGCCAACCAGTACAAGTGCCGTATCATCGGCCCCAACTGCATGGGCGTGTACGACCCCACGAGCATTGACACGCTGTTCGTCGGAGAGGAGGGGTTTGCTCTGATGGCATGCATCACGCCTAGCTTGGCGAAGCCCGGCGCCGGACCCGTGGGTATCTTCTCGCAGAGCGGCGCCATAGCCTCCGCTATTCTCAACGAGGTGTTCGCAGTCTAAGGCATTCACCCGTAGCTGGCGGGTCGTTTCAACGACGGCTGGATCTCCAAGTTCATCTCCTTCGGCAACGCGTGCGACGTGAACGAGATGGACATCATGAAGTACTACAGCGAAGAGCCCTCCGTCAAGCAGGTCGTGCTTCGCCTCTCTCTTCACCCTAGTCCTGGGCCTATCTTGAGGGCTTCCGCGACGGCGCTGCCTTCATGAAGGTCGCCAAGGAAATGACGATGAAGAAGCCGATGCTGCTGCTGAAGTCAAACCGCAGCGCTGCCGGCGCCAAGGCCTCCGCCTCGCACTCCGCCTCGCTCGCCGCGAACGACGCCGTCTGCGACCAGCTGTTGAAGAACGTGGGATGTTGGGGGATGGTCTGATCGGCAGAGCGGCGTAATTCGCTGCGACATCTGGAGAGACCTCTTCAACATCGGCCGCGTCCTGCGCTACCAGCCGCTGCCCCAGGGTCGCCGCGTGGCCAGTGCGTTCCACTCACTCGCCTAAAGCGTAGTCGTGACGGACGCGGGCGGCTTCGGCGTGCTGATCGCGGACGCGGTGGACCAGTACAAGCTGAAGCTGGTGGACTTCACGCCCGACACGGTGAAGCGCTTCCGCTCGACCTTCCCGCCCTACTACCAGTGCGCGAACCCGATGGACCTGACCGGCTCCGGTGGGTGCGGCGCGGCGAAGTGACGCGTAGCGAAGACGGAGGACATGATCAAGGCGGGCCACCTGGCGCTGGAGGACCCCAACATCGACGTGGTGGTGATGGGCCTGCAGCCAATCGCGCCGGGCCTCGCGGACGCCGACGTGATGGCGAAGACGCTGATCGAGCACTTCGGCCCCGGCAAGACGAAGAAGCCGTTCATGGTGGTGGAGTTCGGCGGCAAGTTCCCCGACGACCGCACGATCCGCAACCTGTTGAAGGAGGCGGGCATGGCGGTGTACCCCGGCAGCGAGGAGGCGATGCGCGTGCTGGACAAGCTGGTGTCGTACAAGGAGTATCTGGATGCTCGCAAGAGCGTGACGAGCGAGGTGGGTGTGGGCGTGGCGCGTGAGAGTCAGACCTACCCCGAGATCGACGTGCGCCAGGTGAACGCGCTGTTCGACAAGGTGTTGCAAAAGGGCCGCACGACGCTGACGGAGATCGAGGGCTACGACGTGTTCTCGCTGTGCGGCATCAAGACGCCCGCGTACAAGCTGTTCACCAGCGGCAAGGAGGCCGGCGACTTCGTGGAGCAGCAGCTTCGCGCCAAGCCGGGCAAGTTCGTGGCGAAGGTGGTGTCGCCCGACGTGGGGGCAGAAGCGGCGCGTGAAGCGTAGATTATCCACAAGACGGACGTGGGCGGCGTATCGCTGAACATCAAGGACGGCGAGACGGCGAGCCGCGTGGTGGAGGCGATGAACGCGAAGTTCAGCAAGCAGGCGATCGAGTATCACGGCATCATGGTGAGCGAGATGGTGCCGAAGGGCCTGGAGATGATGATCGGCGCCAACCGCGACGCCACCTTCGGCCCCATCACCGTGTCGGGCCTCGGCGGCGTGCTGGTGGAGGTGCTGAAGGACGTGGTGTTCAACATGTGCCCCGTGAGCGTGGAGGACGCGACGCTGTCGCTGAAGAACCTGAAGAACGAGAGACTGGTGAACGGGTAGGCGTGTGGGCGAGGGTTGAGCAAAGATTCCGCGGCCAGCCGGCGCTGAACAAGCAGCTGTTCGCGCAGTATACGTCGTCCATCTCGCGCATCATGAGCGAGTGCCCGCAGGTGTCGGAGATCGACATCAACCCGTTGATCCAGGGTCACGACGGCTCGCTGACGGCTGTGGATTCCGTGTTCAAGCTGAAGAAGTAGTGCCTTTAGTAGCTGTCCTGTTTGTTGAACAAGCACGCGAGAGAAGGAAGTAGTATTGGTTTGGCTGGAAGGAGATCAGTTCGTCGCTGTCAAAGGCAGCTCGCTTCAGCGCAGCGAGGAAGGCAATCGCATCCAGCAGCGAGAAGGGCAGGCACACGTCGTTTTCGCGCTGGGGCTCCTCGGACACGGAGAAGTGGATGGCTTGCCGCACACGCAGCGCCGCCTTCACCTGCACGTACGCAACGGGCGCGTTCAGCACCACTGTGAAGTGTTTGTTCTTCGCGAAACAGAAGAAACGCACGCACGCCTTGCTCCGGTACACGTCCACCAGCGACACCAGCACGCGCCGCAATAACGAATACAGGCCCCTGCGCGGCTCGCCCGTCGCCACGGACACCTTGTCCTTCAGCAGGTCGAGCGTGCAGGGCGCCTCCTCCAGCACCGAGCCCACCGCCGCACGGCAGTGCGAACAGCACACGCCACGAGCCTGCAGCTGCAGACCCATACAGTCCTCCGCACACACCATCAGCGAACTCGTGCGCACGAATGCCGTACCTGGCACGTGGAGCACGCCCGTAGTGTTCTACGACTTACACTCCATCGTCTCTCCCACCAAACCCTCTTGTGAGTGCACACTCCCTCCATGCTCACAATACAACTCCTCACACAACTCCCGCCATTGCGACGACGGCGCTGGCTTCACGCGGCGGAGAGACGCTGCGGTAAGCGGCCAGCCGCAGCGCGCGCATGCCAAGTGGCCAATGGCGGGCTCGATTGCCGCGCATTCCCGCCAAAGGAGGGAGGGAAAAGCGTCGCTCCAGGAAGCGACACAGTCATCATAGCGCAGCGCGTTCATGTCCACAACGAGATAGTTGGACTAGAGATGATGGAAACAGAGAGGGAGCACAATCACGGAGCAAGACGCCGATGATGCTTCCACATCGGCGCACACGGTGATCTTCTGCTCCAATGCATGCTCATGGTTGGTTTCATTCCACTGAAGGAGGAGAGAAGTGGTGGGGTGGAGTGGATCGGCGGTTTGGGAAGACAGTGTTGCAATCTGCGGATTCTGAACGACATCTCCTGTGTATTGCATCAGAATACATACCTTCTTCGTTGCTGGGTGAAAAACCACGATAAAGGGACGATCCACTTGAATTGAATCCATCCTTCCTTTTACTGTGTTCTCCTTTTCAAGATGAGTCCATACATCTCTTTCCTCCTTCTTCAGCACAAGGATCAACTCTCCATCCGCTATTCCATGAGCAAGGATGAAAATACCTACAAAACACCCACATCGATTCGGAAGGAACAATGCTATCAAACAATTGGATCTACGTCTCATTAGGAGTGATGAGCGCAACCATTCGGTTATACTGTATTCGCAGAATGTCAACGGATACAGTATGATGGGAGATGGACACTTGAATGTCTTTCTTTTCACAAGAGAGAGGGATGGGAATCGTGACCGTAACGGCGTCGTCCTACTGAATATCTCCTTTTCATAATGCATACACTCTGTTCAAAGGACAAATCCATCAAAAAGTCGGCATTCTGCTTCTACACCTCAAACACGGGTATCCTTTCTACGTGAACGGGGTCTGAATAGTCCTTAAACTGTTTGCCACACTCCTTCTTGTGAATGGGCCAATCGCGAGCTTGGCACTCCTTTCCGCAGTAAAACACCTTCCTGCACTTGGAGCACCTCAGCGAGGCTGCTTTCCCACAGCAACGGCACTTCCCCTCCATGCTGACGGAACAAGTGATTGGAACAAAGAGAGAACACGATGCTCCACACGATAGTAAAGAGAGAGAAAATGCCAACCATAATGAGGATAGAGCCCAGGTTATTCAGCAACCACACGACTGACGTGATCTTCAGCGTCTTCTGGTACGTCTTCAGCAAGGTGACGAGGATGAAAAACCAGCTCGCCATGCCCGCCGTGGCTCCGAAGCCCCACACCACGCTGTACTTGAAGTTGTACTCAATCAGATGATAGGGAAGAACTACGCATTATGCAAATGAAATGCAGCCACTGGCCGTAATCAGGGCAATGTGGTTGGCAATGAGGGCGACATTCACGATGGAGAACTTGAAACCCTTGATGATGCTGTTCCTTGTGTTCTACGCATCACAACTTCGGGCCGATCCTACCATTCCCACTGTCGATTCGTTGGAAGGCTCAAAGGAGTTGACCGTCATTTCCGTGAAGTTCTTTCCAACGTTCATGATAATCACAGCAGCCAGTAGCCTACGCTCAACCCACTCTTCCGCACATACTTCAGCAGAGGCATAATATAGTTCAGGATCTTGCTGTCGCCGACGAGCTTGAAGAACATAATGTAGGCGGACATGGCGTAGATGCCTTCGGCAAGCGCAGCGCCGATCGCCAGATTCAGAGCGTATTCATATCGTCCGGAGAAGGATTCCTGCTATTCAGCCTCATTTAAAGCAAAAAACCTTCAGGACAAGGGAGCTAATGGGCCCCATCACCGGAATGGACATGACGAACGAAAACACGAATTCGACAAAGAAGTGCACGAATAGGGACTAGGGTCATTAGGCGGAAGGGAGAGCGTACCATCTTTGGGTGTAGAATGACGAGCCGTTTTCTTTCTGTCACATAGCAAGCCCATTATCCGAGCATGTCGAGTTCTGCAACAAACTGCCTGAAACAAGAGAAACTCCCAAACTGACTCTTTAACGGCTTGACCATTTCCTATTCCCAATGAGTTTGTTTCCACCCCTTGACAATGTAATCCACTATGGAAGGCACTCTGACACGTAGAACTCGTCAAATCGCAACTCATTTCCGCAGGTAGGAAACGGGCTCAACCATCACGCAATAGCTTCCAGGCACGCCAAATACTACAGAATCCCAGTATGCACGCGTAATAAGTCACTGTGCTTCAATTATCCTATAGGCACCGCAACAACGCAGTAACCCGAACCGTTGGGTGTTAAATGATATAGACGGCAATGCATCGTCTACTCATCTGCTCAAAGCGGAGCAATTCGGCTTTTCAGCTCCACCGCCCCTAACGAGCGGAAATGGAGAAGGAAAGAGTTTGTTGTATGGATATGCTTCGCTTTTCATGGATAGCCCGCCCCTGCCCCTTAATGGCGCTGCTGCTCCTGCCCCTTCAAATTCGACACCGCCGGCACCTGCTTTGTCTCGTACCAGCTCCCAACAGAAACCGAGCGAGCCCAATCCGTTCTCCTCGTCTTCCATACCCCAACTTTCCTGGGTGGAACAGCAGCGGATGAAGGAAAGCAAGCGCCTCTCCCAAATCTATGATCAGCGCGATGTGATCATGAATCAGCACAACGAAGCGACAAAGCAGCAGGAAGAGGTGCTTCGCAACCGCCGAATGCTCAATCAGACAAGCATCTTCACATCGGCAGTGTCTCCCTCTTCTTCTGTATCTTCCACCGAATCGACCCATGCCTTCCCCCTCATGCCGACTCTTTCTCAACTGACTCCCTTCAATCAACCGACTCAACCTACTCCCTTCAATCAACCACCTCAGCAAACTCCTGCCCTCCAATCACACGCTTCACAAGAGGAGGAAGAATACGAATCATGCGAGTCGGAGGAGGAGCGGGAGAACCAGAAGCAGGAGGACCAGCAGTTCGAGGAGGCGATCACGGACCTGTCGCAGTCCGTTCGAGAGAGCTGTGGGCAGGGCACGGAGGAGGAGCGCAAGAGCGGCGAGGACTTCGTCAACCTGGTGAACCGGTACAAGAAGCTGCAGCAGAACAAATCCAAGCTGCTGCAGCAGGTGGCGGACGAAACGCTCGATTCGATCGTAGTTGTGGAAAGGGGATGTGAGATGTAGGAAAAGAACCGCCAGCTGAAGGCAGAGATTCGGGAGCTCCAGAGCGAGATCGAGAGGTACCTGCAGATCATTCTTCGCTCCCATCGTTTGTGCTAAGATAGGGTGATGATCGTAGAGCGGTCGGAAGAGAGACGCCGGGAGAGAGAAAAAGCGAAGGCCGTCGTGGAGGCGGAGAGAGTGGCAGAGATGCTGAACAAGAAGAAGGCAAGAGAGGAGCGGAAATTGGAGCGAATGAAGAAGCGAGAGGCGGAAAGGAAGAAAACGCTGGAAGCGAGACAGAAGCGGCGAGATGCAAAGCAATAGTGGACTGTGTTTTGTTTTTTGCCTATGCGTATCTTGACCTCCCAGCAAATTCATTGCAGGTAGGAACTCGCGAAATGGATGCCGGTGCACTGTGTATCCGAATTATTGGGCCCACCACCCTGCTCTCTTGCCTTAATACGGAACCAGTGTAGTATTCTGTGTACTTCGATAAGGTAGGGCAATGGAGCAAAATCGATTGCTCCCATTCTTCCTTCCGAACTCGTCTCACCACTCGCTTTAGTCATGTGTCCTGCTCGCAAGGTGAAGATTGTGAAGAAGAGAACGACTTCGTTCCCCCGTTTCCAGGCCGATAAGTTCAAGAGAATGAACGTAGGGATTGGCGCATTTGGGCCCTTATCGCCTAGCAGCACTGGAGAAAGCCCAAGGGTATTGATGGCCGCTGCAGACGTCGCTTCCGTGGTGCCACCCTCATGCCCAACATTGGTTACGGCTCTGACGCCCGCACCAAGTACATGCTTCCCAACGGACTCTACAAGTACACTGTGAGCAACGTCAAGGATCTTGAGCTGCTTATGATGCACAACAACACCTACTGTGCGGAGATCGCCCACGGAGTGTCCTCCAAGAAGAGAGTGGAGATCCTCAAGCGTGCCGACGAGCTGTCCATCCGTGTGATCAACGGAGCGTAGCTATTCTCTCTCCATCTCACATGTAGTGCTGCCGTGGCGAAGGTCGAGGCCGAGGCTGAGTAAGTGGAGACACTCGGAATTGCTACACTATCCGTGTTTCTTTAACCAACAGAGGCACATGTTACAGTTTGGATAGTTTGCGTTGTTCTCTAATTACGTGCTGAATGCAGTTACACCACACAGACTGGTCTTTGTTGGGGGTCTCAAACCTGAAAATCCTCTTGCTGGGCTACGTCTCACCATCCCTCCCCACTCTCACGTGATTGATTGAAACGGAAAAGCCGGAGTGATTTACATCCACCTTGGCAATTTGGTACGGGCGGATCACCGTCTTGATCGTCATTACCGACGAATCGAGAATCAGCAGTCTCCGCGTGGAAGTGAGTACCAACTACACTTCACACCCCTCCGCTCCCCAACGATTCTCTTCCTCGAGGTCGAGCTGGTGAAGTGCACCACAGGGCTGGAGTACAGAGTCGTTTCCTCTTCCTGCAGCAGCTTCGAGATCGCTACGCCTCACACCGCCCCGCCTCCTCCACCCTCCTTGCGCTCCTCCTGCTGCTGTCGGTAGGTCACGTCGATGCTGCCCCGCAGCGCGTTCAGCTCGTTCTCCAGCTCCTGCACCTCACCCTCCTCTTCAACTCTCACGTCATCGCAGATCACGGGCAGCGGCGAGAACGGCGGCGTGTATGGCGGTGTGGTGAACGGCAGTCTGGCAAAGTCGATGCCCTCGAAGTAGGGGTGACGCTGTGGGTAACCCTCCTTCCCACGCCTACCAGCACCTCGCCGCTGGTGAGTCGCTTCGACGCGTCGTGCTGCAACAGCCCGCGAAGCAAATCCTACGCTTCATGTCATGACAGCGTTGGCACCTGCGTCACTGCAGACAGGTAGGACGGGAACTCCAACGCGTCGGCGTCGAAGGTCTCGATGCGGTGAATGACGCTGAGCCTACGCCTCAGTCGCGCAGCACGGAGGCACTCGTCCTCGCCGTCGAAGAGGAAACAGCCCGTCAGCAGCAAGTATAGCATGACGCCCATGGCCCACATGTCCACTGACGGGGAGATGATTCCGCCGTGCACCGCCTGCGGTGAAGAAGAGGAGGCGAACGTACTTCGGGGGCGAGGTATTGGAGCGTTCCGTAGACCTTGGGCTGATCTGCTGGAGAAACGACTTCGCCCTCCTTGGCCACAGAACCAAAGTCGGACAGGAGGAGGTGGCCACTTTCGCTGATGAGGATGTTCTCCGGCTTCAGATCGCGATGAATGAGATGCACGGTGTTGTGGAGGTAATCCACTGCCGATGCAATCTATGTGTTAGAGGGAAAGACCAGATCCACTTCCGCCATATAGAAACGTACTAAAGAGGGATCACACCCCTTTCCAGGAAGCTGGATGGATCTACTCCTCATTGATGGAACGGACAGCGCACTTCTCCAAGTCCCAGAGGGTTCCGTAGCGACAGAGCTCCAGTACATAGTACAAGTTGTTGGAATCCTGTAATATCAGTGTGACATAACACTCCCACCTGAAAGGAATACACCAAACGGACGATAAAGGGGTGGTTCATCACGGCCAGCGCATTCCGCTCCGCCATGGCTTCCTTGACATATCCTTCCTGAAAATGACACACCAATGGAGAAATCTACCTTCTGGATAAAGGACTTGTTGACTGCCTTGATCGCAAAGTACTTGCTCGTATCCTTCATTCGAGCAATCATGACCTAATCCTCATCCTTGTTGCGCTCGGATTACCTTCGAAAAGGCTCCCTGCCCTATTACATCTCCCACCGCAAAAGAATGCAAACCGAGCTTCTACTCATTACAGAATCCACTCTTAGTTCCATACCATCTGCGGCTGTTCTGTCTGTTCCTCCATAGCCCTTCTCGTTCAGAAGAAAATGAATGATCGAATCGCGCCCAAAATAGGCACAAAAAGTGGATTCTTCTTCACAAAAGAAATCTTCGCAATCATTAACAAAATTACAACAAAAGCAAGATGGGATCGTCTTGCTCAAGAGCGTGCACATCGTGGAAGGAGCGCAACAGCAGGAGATGTCTTCTTGTGGGTTTAGATAATGCCGGAAAGACAAGTTGAAGCAAAATGGCACCCTTATTGCATAGCCCTTTTAAATACACTGTGCCATAATGGAAAGACGGAGACGGAGCCTACTGTTGGATTCAACACAGAGACGGTAAAAGTGAAAAAGCTGTCATTGGATATATGGGTGAGATGCGGGTCTTTCCAGTGATGTGTAGGATGTGGGCGGTCAGGAAATGTACCGACCCATGTGGAGGCACTACTTCACGGGATCCCATGTTTGTGCTGTCTGCTTTGATTACGATTAGGCTGTTGTATTTGTGATCGATTCTACGGATGTTGCGCGCATGGAGACGGTGAAGCAGGAAATGCAACGGCTAGCTATCAACGACCAGTTGAGAGTGCCATTTCAACTCAGATTTCATGGGTAGGACACTGTGTGGCTTGTATTTGCAAACAAACAAGACGAGCAGAATGCGATGCATTCTTCGCAGATAGAATCGGTGCTAGACTTGAAGGAGTGATTCTCCTCCCTCCTGTTTCATCCGTAGCCTATTGAAGGATCACACATACAAGCTGATGGAATCCGTAGCGACGAAGGACATCGGCGTGAAAGACGGTTTTGTTTGGCTCGAAAAGCAGTTGAAGAAGGAATAGCGGTATGTTTCATCACTATGACTGTTTCGCTGCACACTTCGGACACAAACATTCCCCGTCTACTCCTTAATGCAATCCATTTTGCTCACTCATTACGAATTGCGAGTACATGCGGGAAACGACGGAGGAGAACGACGCGGAGCAGGCGGAACACTTCCAAAACGCCCTCTTTCTGCTGCCAATTGACGTACTCTCCGGGGAAGACTGCAGATTCTTGGAGTAGTCCCAGTACGCAACGAGGGAGGGGCAACGCGTTGCAACGGAGATGAAGGGAGAAATGCTGCACACAGGACAGCCCACGTGACCGATGGTGCGGTGATACACACTATCCTTCCAGGAATGTCCCTGTAGGCATTTCCACCATACGATCTTTCTAGACGTGTGAAGTACCTCCTTCGGAGATAGGGATCCATTCTTCTCCTCGTCCCATTCGCTAGACAGTTCCGGAAAACTGTTGTAGAGGTTATTGGTCACAGAAACGCAACGACCAGCACAGAAGGGGCACTCTAGATGTGAGCGAAAACAGTCACATGCAACGGAGGTTCAAATCCGTCCTGCGATTTGGTGATGCCATGAAATGATGATCCTCACCACACTTGCACTTCCACCAATAGGGATGTGTGGATCCGTATGTAATCCGCGACGGCATCAGACCTCTATTCCGTTTCTGATCCCACTCTTCTTCTAACAAGGGGAAATTCCCTGCGATGCGGTTTGTTTCGGAAATGCGGCCTCCCGTGCAGAACGGGCAGAGGGCTACAGATTAGAATCCGTCTGGAAGTGTACCGTGCACACTACCGCTTTTCAAGCGCTTGATCATGTCCGAAACGGGCATACTCCACTCATGATCGGCTCCGTTCGGGCACTTCCAAACAAGCATCTGATTGTATGGCACTGGATCTTCTATTCCCGATTTTGGATTCAACGGAAGGGCCAGTTCAAAGAGCGCTGGATACTCCTTGCGCAGCGAAACGACTCTTGGAGAAGATGCCTTCGATAGTGCTCTTCTGAAGAACGTGGGAATGAGTACTCTTGAAAACATGTAATGGAAACCGTTGCTTTTCTCTTTGATACACGAATACAACAAGAGAGTATAACAAACACTGCTATTTGAGAAACGACGAAAGCGTGTCAGAGACATCTAGTGTGAAGGGAAGAAGGAAAGAGTACTGCATGTAAAAACACCCTCCTTATGCTCAAAGGCATAATGCAAGAGTGTAATCGTGTTTAGCGATGGGATGCCTACTCCTAACACCGCCAGAGCAAGCGCACTCTCCATCTCAACACAACGAGGGTACTGGAAGGACGTGCTCCAATACGCATCCTTATCCATCGTAAACGAAGCGAGTTTTGGCAGATCTACCCCATTACCAAGCATCATCGGAAGCACTTCGCATGATCAAACACGGGTGCGTGTCGTCCGAGAAGGCGAAGGCGTTCCACCCCACGAAGATGGACACCAGCTCCGGCAAGTCTATCCATCACTCCCATCTCCTTCACACACTCTCAAACACCACTCGCGAACAGCTGTTAAAGGCGCTCCGGCCAAACCACAGCGTCTTCAGCTTGGGGAAGTCTACTCTTCACTCACGCTTTCTTCTCCAACCCTTCAGCTCCAAATCAGCGAACAGGAAGCAGCCACTGTCGTGTCTCTTGCGACCCATCTCGATCCACTCCAACGCAGGAGCGTCCTCAATGACGCACTTGTTGAAGTAGGTGAAGGATAAGCTCCCAATGTGAAGGCTGCGTAGCGATGGAGCGTGGCAAAGAGAAAAGGAGCCCTGGACCTCCCTTGCTGTGGGATCGGAGGCCTTCGCAAAGGAGTAATTGCCGACAGAGAGAGTCTGAAGGGATCGGAACCCGTTCAGGTCCAGGGCGTGGGTATAGCCAAAGCAGAACTTGCCAATGTCAATGGAAGCCAGAGATGGAAGATTGCTCACCTCACACGACTCAAAGTCGGAGAAGGCGTGATCCAGAATCGAGAGCTTGGCAAGCGCTTCACAATCCTTCAAGCAAAATGCGCCTCTCTGCTTTGAGAAGCTATTCCTTCCAACCCTCACTTCCTTCAAGCAGCGCATTCCTACCATCTTCACCGCCTTCACAAACAGCAAATGAAGCCCTCATACTCCACCTTTTGAATATACGGGTAGTAGCTTCTTCCATGACACACATTCACATCACCCATTCGGAACCCCTCATACACCTTTTCTCCGTCGCTATTGTATAGTACACCCCAACCATAGGGTTTGTTTTCGCAGATATCTCCCTCCCATCTTTCTCCATCATCACTTAAATCCAGCACTTGTTGATGTTGAATATTGCGACTACAATCCTGTCCCACTTGGATCAACTGTTTCGATTCCATATTACCTTCAAGAACGGCGTTTTCATCAAACTCCACATATGTGGACTCGTTTTTCATTCCAACACCTTTGGAAAAAAGGAGGCCTTCTTCCGAGTTCACAATGGATGCAAATATGTAGGAGCAGGAATCAAGCGGATAATCGGCAGAAGCATCATCGTAGCAGCGGCGCTTCATCCTGGGGAATGAAATGGAAAGGGACAACAGAAGCGAGCTCACCGGAACAATGACTGTGACACCATTCGCTTTGCCATCTATACACAGCAGTGTGCTTCAGATCGTGTTGCAACAAACAAGGATTAGTTTACAGTGATTTGCTTCTTAGCAGATTCAACCTTCTTCTCCTTGGGAACGCACACCTTCAACACACCATTCTCATACTTCGCCTCAATCTTGTCCATCAACGCGTTCCCAGGCAAACACACTTCACGATGGAAACTACCAAAGTGACGCTCAACGAAGT
>OIWT01001795.1_pt1 | contig 24254 bp, 15 predicted proteins | sample 1587701 | NCBI WGS metagenome assembly OIWT01 (sample SAMEA3888904, study PRJEB22519) | human gut metagenome | biome: human gut; feature: human-associated habitat; material: faeces | place: Denmark | collected 2009
CATTGATAAAATTCATGAAGATACTCTTCTATAAATGGACCTCGGAATTCATCATCACCGATAAGCGCTGCATCCTGAAGACGGGCCTCATAAGCATATGTGTATCAGACATTGCACTGGACAAATGCGAAGGCATCATCTTCCACCAGAGCATTGGCGGCCGCATTTTCGGATATGGAACACTCAGCGCCACCACAGGCGGACAGACATTGGACTTCCCGGGAATTGACTCACCGTTCGCCTTCCGTAACCAGCTTTTCGTAGCAATGGACAATTACAAGAAATGGCGAGCATCATCTATATGACAGACTTCGCGGAAGCCTATGCACGCGGACTGCTCCTCGGAATCGCACGATATGCCGAGAGCGTCGGTGAGGCATGGAACATCTGCCGGCTTCCGCTGTCCATCCGCGACCGCTTCGGTATCAAGGCAGTGGTCGAATACGCCTATACTCACCACGCGGACGCCGTAATCGGACAATTCAACCCTCAAGAAGACGTAAGCCTTTTCACGAAACAAGGCATCCTCGTACTGGCACAGGATTTCAAATCCCCGTTTACCGACATCCCGAACATCCGTGGCGAATACCATAAATCCGGAGAAATGGCAGCCGACTACTTCATCAACAAAGGCTTCCGCAACTTCGGATTCTACGGCGTGAAGCACGTGAACTGGTCCGAGGACAGACGCAAGGGCTTCCTTGACGTGATCTCCTCCAAGGTCCCGGGCTACTCCTTCTATGACATGGAAATGCTGAAAAGCGACATGTGGAACTATGACGTCGAAGGCACCGCGAAATGGCTCGAAAGCCTTCCGAAACCGGTCGCGATCCTGGCCTGCGACGACAACCATGCCTACTATCTCACGGAGTCCTGCCGAATCATGTCCCTCTCCGGAAACCACACGAAACTCCGTATCCCTGAGGATATTGCGATACTCGGCGTGGACAACGACGAGACTATCTGCAACCTTTCGTCCGTCAAACTTTCGTCGATAAACCAGGATGTCGAAAGGGGCGGGGTGGAAGTCGCCCGCTACATCGACAAATGCCTCAAGCACGGGCAGACTGAAATCTACGACATCACCGTACCCGCGACTCACATCGTCACCCGCCAATCCTCCGATATCTTCGTCAATGACGACCCGTACATTGCCAAGGTCCTCAAGTACATCCACGAAAATATCAGCCATAAGGTCAATGTCGATGACATCGTCGGCCAGGTGCCTCTTTCACGTCGCCTTCTGGAAGAACGCTTCAGGAAGGTGATGGGAACATCCATATACAATTATGTGCTGAAAGTCAGGGTAGAAAAGGTTGCTGAACGTCTCTCTGACGGCAGCAGCGTATCGGATGCTGCCTTCGAATTCGGTTTCACCGACATCAAGAACCTTTCCCGCGTATTCCGCAATATCATGGGAATGTCGCCGTCTGAATACAAGGCCAGATAGTCTCGCAAGTCCGGAAACTTGCGCTCCATGAGAATCTTACTCTAAATTCTGCGCGATATGAGGAGTCGCATACGCAAAATGCCGCCCTGTTAAACGTTTTGCAAGGTAATTTTGCATCATACAACCATGTAATTTCAGATGAAACGAATAATTCCGCTAGCCATAATCATGGCATTGGTCTCATGCGGCCGCGCACAGCAGACCACAGAGGCAGATCCGATGATCGGCACAGGATTCCACGGACACACATATCCGGGAGCTGCGGCTCCTTACGGCATGGTGCAGCTGAGCCCGGACACCAGGACGGAAGGCTGGGATGCCTGCTCCGGCTATCATTATGATGACAATACCATAATCGGATTCTCCCATACACACCTGAGCGGTACCGGATGCGCCGACCTGGCCGACATTCTCTTCCACCCGTCGGCGGAAGCGCCGGAAAAAAGCGGAACCCGCTATGGCATTGACCCTTACATATTCAATCATAAGGACGAAACCGCGAAGCCGGGATATTGGGCGGTGAAGTTACCGAAAGCCGGACTCGTGGCAGAACTCACTGCTACACAGCACGCCGGCATCCACCGTTACATCTATAGCGGCAGCGGCAGGTACATCCTCATTGACCTGAATCATGCATTGTCCGACGATAAAGTGGACCAATGCTCGTTGAGGCAGATCTCCGACACCGAAATCTGCGGCATGAGACGCACCCAAGGCTGGGTCGAAAACCAGGCAATCCATTTCTACGCCAGGTTCTCGCGCCCTATAATCAGTTTCAATGACGCTGAACGTCAGGCGCTTCTGGAATTTGCACCGGACACGGACACATTGACAGCCGCAGTCGGCATCTCGGCAGTCAGCATCGAAAATGCCAAACTGAACCTCGACACCGAAGTCCCTGAACTCGACTTCGACCAAGTCAGGGAACAGACCGAGGGAACATGGCGTACAGCCCTGTCAAGCATCTGCGTCAAAGGCGGCACCGAAAAACAGCGTAGAATCTTCGCCACGGCACTCTATCATACAAAGGTTACCCCTAACGTGATGAGTGATGTGAACGGCCAATACATCCGTCACGACGGCAGCATCGGAACAATGCCGGAAGGCCGTAAATATTGGTCCACATTCTCCATATGGGATACCTTCCGCGCATGGCATCCGCTTCAGACACTGACAGATACGGCATTCGTGAACGACATGGTACTGAGCTTCATGGAAATGTATGACGCATCCGGAGAACTCCCGATCTGGCCTCTCTGGTCAGGCGAAACCGGGACAATGATCGGCTATCATTCCGTATCGGTCATTGCCGACGCATACCTCAGGGGCGTCCGCGGATTCGATGCGGAAGCTGCATTGAAAGCAATGGTCCGCTCCTCCAATATCAACAAGAAAGGCTCGGCCCTGTACAATGAATTCGGCTTCGTTCCGTCAGACGTGAAGAAAGAATCCGTGTCATTGACATTGGAATACGCATACGATGACTGGTGCATTGCCAGAATGGCGGAAGAACTTGGACATGAAGACATTGCGAAAGAATATTACCGCAGGGCGACGAATTATGTGAACGTGTTCGACGGCTCGACATCCTTCTTCAGAGGCAGGAACCGCGACGGCAGCCGCACCACGCCGTTCGACATTTTCTCCACCGGCAGGGACTATACCGAAGCCACTCCATGGCACTACAGATTCTTCGCTCCGCATGACGTGAACGGTCTCATCCAACTCTTCGGCGGCAGGGAACAGTTCATCAAGGCATTGGACGACCTGTTCACCCTCGAATCCGACGAACTCACGCTGGATGTCTCCGACGTTTCCGGCCTCAAAGGCCAATACGCCCACGGCAATGAGCCTAGCCACAATTTCGCATATCTCTACAGCTATGCCGGCCAGCCGTGGAAGACGCAGGAACTCACCCGCGAACTGCTGGACGAAATGTATGACGACACGCCGGACGGCATTATCGGCAATGAAGACTGCGGCCAGATGTCGGCATGGTATGTAATGTCCTCGCTTGGCTTCTACTCCGTATGTCCCGGCACGGGCGAATATGTCCTCACCACCCCTCTCTTCGATGAGGCGGAGATGGCTATGGCGAACGGTAAAGTGCTGACTATCAAGGCGAACAATCCGGCACGAAACAGATATATAAAATCAGTCACCCTTAACGGCCGTCCTCTTACCACCGCATTCATAACCTACGCGCAGCTCCTCGAAGGCGGCGTCCTGGAATATGAATTGAGCAGAAAACCGGTCAAGAACATTGACCTGGAACTCCCTTACTCCCTCTCGGTCGGCGAAGAAGCATCCGTGCCATATACCACCTCGGAATTCAGCCTCTTCATCGATTCCGTCGACTTCACCCTCGGCACGACCACCCCGGACGCCGAAATCCGGTACACCCTCGACGGCTCTGAACCTGATTCAGCGTCAATGCTTTACGATGGCGCGATCCGGCTCGATGCCAGCACCGTCGTCAGCGCCAGGACCTTCCGCGAAGGCTTCCGCCCGAGCAGAACTGTCAGGTTCAATGCCGAAAAGGCGGAGTTCATCCCGGGAATTCAGAAGTCCGGACTTGCACAGGGAGTCCGCTACCGTTTCCACAACGGAAGATTCGCATCCGTGGCCGAAATGTGCATGTCCAAAGTGACCCGCACCGGAACCATGCCGGAACCTTCCATCAATGACGCAGGCGTTGAGGACTATTTCGGATATGAATTTGAAGGTTACATCGGCGTTCCTGAAAAGGCCGTATGGGAATTCGTCACCAAGAGCGACGACGGAAGCGTCCTCTACATCGACGGCAGGAAGGTCGTGGACAATGACGGCTCGCACGCAGCAGTGGCGGCTACCGGACGCATTGCATTGGACAAAGGACTCCACAAATTTACATTGCTTTACTTCGAAGACTATGAAGGTCAGGAGCTTACATGGGGTTGGAAACGCTCCGGTGAAACGGATTTCAGCCCTATCGGCCGCACATCTCTTTACTATGAATAATTTTTTAGACACAATGATATCCATAAAGAAATTAATATCCGCCATCTGCCTCACGGCAATGACATTGACAGCCTCGGCGCAGGCACCGGTACTTATCCATTCCCACAATGACTACACACGCAATGTCCCTTTCTGGCAGGCATACGCACAGAATGTGTACTCCATTGAGGCTGACGTGTTCCTGAAAGACGGAACCCTGCTCGTGGGACATGAGATGGAAGACCTCTCGCAGGACATGACATTCGAAGCATTGTACTACACGCCTGCCGTGACGATGTTCGACCGCAACGGCGGCAAGCCTTACGCGAACGGACAGCCGCTTCAGCTCATGGTGGAACTCAAATCCGAGACAGCTCCGGCGATGGAGGCATTGATTGCCCTTCTTTCCCGCCGTCCTGACGTCTTCGACCCGTCCGTGAATCCTGCAGCAATAAGAATCACGATTACAGGCAATGTCCCTGCACCGGAAGATTTCTGCAAATATCCTGAATACATCAGTTTCGACGGCATCATTGACGCGGATTATACGCCGGAACAGCTTGCGCGCGTGTCAGTAATCAGCACGAACTTCGGCGCGTACTCCATCTGGAACGGCAAGGGCAGCCTCATCATCAAGGACGCCGAGGTCATCCGCGCATTGATAGACAAGGTGCACAAGATGGGCAAGCCTATCCGATTCTGGAACGCTCCGGAAGGCACGACCCCGTACTACACCTTCTATAATATGGGCATTGACTATTTCAATACCGACCATCCGGAGGTTTGCGCAGCGTATTTCGCTGATTTCCACAACAAGAACTTCCAGATAGGCGAGTTCGAGGAAAGCGACGGCGGCGTGACCGGCACCAAGAAACTCGACAAGACCACCAGGAACTTCAAGGGATTCCGCAATGATGCCCTCCGTCTGGAAAAAGGTATCGAGGTCTATGAGCCGACTTACCTGAACGACGGCAAGGCCAAGAAAATCAAGAACGTGATTTTCCTCATGGGCGACGGCATGGGCCTGAACCAGATCACCGCAGGCGCCTACGCGAACAAGAAAGCACTTACATTGTTCAATTTCAGGAATATAGGCCTTATCTACAACAATGCTCTCGATGAGTTTACCACTGACTCTGCTGCCGGTGGAAGTGCATTGGCGACAGGCGAGAAACACTACAACAGACATATTTCAATGAGCGTGGACGGGGTCCCTTATCCTTCGCTTTCCGAATATTTCCATGACATGGGCAAGAAAGTGGGCGTGGTTACGCTCGGAAACGCCGTGGATGCCACACCTACCGCATTCTATGCTCACTACACGGAGCGTGACAGCTCGGATATTCTTACTGTCCAGCTGATTGACGGTCCGCTTGACCTTCTCTGCGGAAGCGGCATCGAGCAGTTTACTATCCGTCATGACGGCAGGAACCTCATTTCCGAACTGAAACAGGACGGCTATAACTTCATTACTGACACATACAAGATCAACGATCAGAAAGGCAAGGTCATATGCATCGACGAGAAGATGGGCGATGCCGCCGAGGAGAAAAACCTCTCCCTGCTCGCCGATGCGACCAATGCTGCAATCCAGAAACTTCAGGAGGACAATGCGAAAAACGGATTCTTCCTCTTCATCGAGGGGGCGAAAATCGACTATGCAGGTCACTCCAAGTGCCTTCCTGGCTCCATTATCGAAATGCTGAGCTTCGATATGGCCGTACGTGAGGCCGTCAAGTTCGCAGACAAGAACGGGGAAACATTGGTCGTAGTTACAGCTGACCACGAAACCGGCGGTCTTATGATTGTCGACGGCAACGGGTCTCTACAATTCCGACGACCACATGCCGGTAATGCTTCCTGTGTTCGCGTATGGTCCTGGTTCACAGAATTTTATCGGCGTGTACGAGAACTACGAAATCGCCCGCAGAATCAAGTCGCTCACAAGAAAATAACATCAGATGAAAAAGATAATTTCAGCTGCCGCAATGCTTCTTCTTTCCTGTGCCTCCATTCTGGCGCAGGACCTGAAGTCCGGTCCATACAAGCTGCCGTATAAGAATACTTATGTGAAGAGCATCTTCGTATCGGAAAATGAGTTCAGGACTGCCAAGCCTGTGACTATCAAGCCGGGAACCTTTGCGGATGCGCAGAAAATCCTGCCGTCTCCGAAATGGGCCGGACACCAGGATGCTATCGACATGTATTGGCATGCCTGGGAAATCGCAGTAGGCAATATCATGCAGCCGAAACCGAATTCCGGATTCGTGTCGCCGTATCTGGATGTCGCTTACAACGGCAACATCTTCATGTGGGATACATCGTTCATGATGATGTTCGCCCGCTACGGATACAGGTTCCAGAATTCTCTGGACAATTTCTATGCGAAACAGCACCCTGACGGCTTCATCTGCAGGGAGATACGTGCCGACGGCTCGGATTGTTTCGAACGTTACGACCCTACCTCGACAGGCCCGGACCTGCTTCCATGGGTAGAACTTGCATACTACAAGCAGTTCGGCGACATTGACCGTCTGCACAAGATTTTTCCGGCGCTTTGCGCTTATGCGAAATGGTGGAAATTGAACCGGACTTGGATGAACGGCACATATTGGTCCAGCGGCTGGGGAACCGGCATGGACAATATGCCGCGTGTGAAGGACGAGTACAACCAGATTTTCTCGAACGGCAAGATGATATGGCTGGACACCAACCTCCAGCAGATTCTTGTGGACGAGAGCCTTCTCCAGATAGGTTTCTATATCGAAAGATGGCAGGAAATCGAGGACCTCGAAGATGAAATGAAATTCCTCCGCACTTATGTAAATGACAATCTGTGGGATGAAGAAACCGGATTCCTTTATGACCAGTACGATGACGGAAGCCTCTGCCCGACCAAGGGCGTGGGCGCTTTCTGGGCACTTCAGGCAGATGTCCTTCCTAAAGAAAGACTCGACAGGATGGTGGCGCATCTCGCTGATACGGCGGAGTTCAACCGCCCTCACAGGGTGCCGTCCCTCTCTGCCGACCACAGGAAATACAATCCTCTCGGACGTTATTGGCAGGGCGGCATCTGGCCGGGCACCAACTATATGACAATCGACGGCCTGTGGAAACACGGCTACTATGAAATGGCGGACGAAATTGCTGACAACCATTACAATTCCGTGCTGAAAGTATGGAAGGACACCGGCACATTCTGGGAGTATTACGCTCCGGAAAAGATAGAGCCTGGCTTCATGGCGAGAAAGAATTTCGTAGGCTGGACAGGACTTCCGCCGATCGCCGTTTTCATAGAATACATACTCGGCATCAAGTCAGACTATTCGGAAAACCGCATCGACTGGAATGTCAGGCAGCTGGAAGAACACGGCATTGACAGATATCCTTTCGGACCTGACGGAACAGTCTCATTGACAGTGAAAAAGCGCGCTTCTGCGGATGAAAGACCTGTGATTCTCGTGAAGACCGACAAGCCTTTCGAACTTGTTGTGCGCTGGGGCGGGGAAGTCCGCACCGCCAATGTCGAAAAAAGTGGAACCATAACATTGAAATAATACTAAAACCCTTTTTATGAACAGAAAGTTCTTGGCAGCCCTTACGCTCGGCTGCATAGGCGTAATGGCTTGTGCGCAGCCGAAGGAGCTGAAATTTCACGCGGACGGAAGCTTCCGTATCGTACAATTCACAGATACTCATCTGGACCCGAGCACACCTGAGAGACATGCGCAGGCGGAAAAGACATTTCCGAGAATCAGCCGCATTGTCCGTACGCAAAAGCCTGACCTTATCGTATTTACGGGCGACGTCGTTACCGGACCTCCTGCAGAAAAGATGTGGAAACGTCTGACCGATTCTCTGGACGTTTACGGCGTGCCTTACGTGGTGGTGTTCGGAAACCATGACTCCGAGCAGAACCTGACACGTCCGCAGCTTGCAGATTGCGTGCTTGCTTCGAAATATTCCCTCAATACGAAGAATAAGGACAAAGAGCTGGCTGACATGGAGATAGCCATCAAGGGCAGGGACAAGAAGCCGGGTGCGGCTCTGTATTTCCTGGATTCCCACAGCAATTCCCCGCGCGAGGACATTGACGGATATGCGTGGTTCTACGACAGCCAGGTCCGGTGGATGAGGCGCAAGAATGCCGCAATGACGGCTTCGAACGGCGGAGTTCCCGTGCCGGCGCTGGCATTTTTCCATATCTGCCTTCCTGAGTATATCGACGCATGGAAGAACAGGCGGAATCCTCATATCGGCCGTGCTGCGGAAGGGGAGTGCCCCGGTGCCATCAATACCGGCATGTTCGCTGCGATGGTCGAGGGCAGAAGCGTGATGGGAACATTTGTCGGACATGACCATGACATCGACTATATCGTCGTAGACAAGGGAATTGCGCTTGGCTACGGACGCTATTCCGGTGACAATACCACATATAACAACCTCAGGCCGGGCGCCCGTATTATCGACCTGACCGAGGGCAGCAGATCTTACATAACTTGGATTCTGGAGGATGACGGACGTGTAGTCGACAAGGTGGAATTCTCCGACAACAAAATCACCAAGCGTAAATAAAGATTTATAATTGGAAATTCATGAACATTGCGATAGATTTGGGCGGCACCAGTGTACGTGTCGCGCTAGTGGACGGGAGAAAGATAGTCAGTCTCATTTCAGAGCCTTGCCGTGCGGATAGGCCTGAAAATGAGGTGCTTGACCATATATGTTCACTGATAGACAGACTTTTCTCAACGGAGGTTAAAGCAATAGGTGTTGGTGTTCCGTCCGTGGTGGATGCCGAAAAAGGCATCGTTTACGATGTAGTCGGCATTCCATCATGGAAGGAAGTCCATCTGAAAGAAGTCCTGGAAGAAAAATATCACGTTCCGGCTTATATAAACAATGACTGTAACTGTTTTGCCCTCGGTGTCTCGACTTATGGAGAGGCGCGCGGCTATTCATCAGCGGTCTGCGTGACGTTGGGTACCGGTGTCGGCAGTAGCCTGGTAGTCAATGGTTCCATCTATAACGGACACAACACCGGTGCCGGCGAAATCGGCTGTATACAGTATCTCGACAAGGATTACGAGTACTATTGCAGCAGCCGCTTCTTCACAGGCAAGGGCACCACAGGCAAGGACGCCGCCGAAAAGGCTCTGGCCAATGATTCCGGGGCAATGTCCCTCTGGGATGAGTTCGGGCACAATATGGGCCAGCTGGCAATGATGATAGTCTATGCCTACGACCCTGAAATAATCGTCTTCGGAGGCAGCATCTCCACTGCGTGGAGGCTTTTCGAAAAGTCAATGCGTGCGGAACTTGGAAAATGCATTTATCCGAAAAGCATTGAAAGACTGAAGATCTGCCCTGCCGGCAGGTTGGAAATGAATATTCTTGGAGCTTCTTCATTATGCGACGCGCCGTCATTTTGATTGCTGCGGCCCTGATGCTGTCAGCATGTTGCGGACGGAACTGTCCTGCAGAAGTAGCCGTGATTCCACAGCCTCAGGTCGTGGAAACCGGAAGGTCCACTGTCTTTTTGCGAGCCGGTGAATATGACGTGGTGCGCTCTCTGGACAGCACCATGCGTGCATCTTCTTATTCTTTGGACATTGATAAAAAAGGTGTCCGTATATGTGCAGGCGATGCGGCCGGACTTTTCTATGCTGAACAGACATTGCGTCAGCTGGTTCCGGCGGATTCGGCGGAGGTGACATTGAAACGGACTCATATCGAGGATTGGCCGGAATTCGGGTACCGGGGCATGATGCTGGACGTGGCGCGCCATTTCTTCAGCGTGGAAGACGTGAAGACCGTGCTGGATATCATGGCATTGCACAAGCTGAACTATCTCCATTGGCATCTGACCGACGACCAGGGCTGGCGCCTGGAAATCAATGCTTATCCGCAGCTTACGAAGGTCGGGTCAATGCGTCGCCGCACCATCATCGGCAAGGATCCCAACGGGGAATACGATGAAAACACTCCGTTCGACGAGACTCCTTATGGCGGTTACTATACTCAGGACCAGGTGCGCGAAATCGTGGAATATGCGGCGCAGCGCCACATTACGGTGATTCCGGAAATCGAGTTCCCTGGACATGCCGTGGCAGCCTTGGCTTCCTATCCTTGGCTGAGTTGTACAGGGGAGCAGTACCGTGTGCGTGAGACCTGGGATATTGATGACAGGGTTTACTGCATAGGAAAGGAAAGTACGTTCCGGTTCATGGAAAATGTCCTGTCAGAAGTCATTGACCTTTTCCCTTCACCTTATATACATATAGGTGGCGACGAGTGTCCCGACAAGATGTGGCAGAAGTGCCCTTCATGCGCGAAGAGGATGAAGGCCGAGGGGCTGGAGACTTACAGGCAGCTACAGGGATATGGCGTGAAGAGGCTGGAGAAATTCCTTTCGGAGCATGGCCGCAGTATCATCGGCTGGGATGAAATCCTGGAAGCCGGTGTGGAATCTTCCGCTATCGTGATGTCCTGGAGAGGGGCGCAGAGCGGCATCAAGGCTGCACAGTCCGGCAATCATGTGATAATGTCGCCTACGGATTACTCTTATTTCGATTATTATCAGTTCGATTCTACTGTAGTTCAGCCACTTGCGTGGGGAGGTTACATTCCGTTGGAAAAAGTCTACAGCTTCGATCCGTATGCCGGACTTGAACCTGAACAGCGGAAGCTCGTCCTGGGAATCCAGGCGAACCTGTGGTCGGAATATATCCCGTCGCTTTCGCAATTGGAGTACATGATGCTTCCTCGACTGGCAGCTCTTTCCGAGACTGCATGGTCTCCTTCGAAAAAGAACATTAATCGTTTCTTGACTGATTGTAAACGTTTTGAACGACTATACGGGTCATTAGGCTACAATTACGCGAAGTCTGCGGAAAATGAGGACTGATATTCGCAAAATGCCGAAGTGACCGCTAACCAAAGATGTATTTTTGTCTCATTAATTAATAACATTTATGACAATGAATCTAACACTACAGAACAAGGGCAGTTTTCTGACCCGGTTTCTACTGATTGGAGTGTTCTTGTTGACACTCTCGATGCCGACCTGGGCACAGGAAAAGATTACGGTATCAGGTAAGATACTTGACAATACCAATGAACCTCTTCCAGGTGCCGCTGTTCTAGTACAGGGATCGAAAGACGGTACCCAGACTGATATAAATGGTGAGTATGTCATCACCGTCAATTCAAATGCCGTCCTCGAATTCTCTTTCATCGGATATAAGTCACAGTCTGTTTCAGTAAACGGACGTGCGAAAATCAATGTCACCCTCGAACCGGATGCTACCATGCTTCAGGAAGTTGTAGCCATCGGTTACGGTTCACAGCGCAAGGAAGACCTTTCAATGGCGGTTTCCAGCGTGAAGATGGATGACATCATGAGAAGCCGTTCTTCTGACCTCGGAACAGTACTTCAGGGACGTCTCCCTGGCGTGACCGTGCAGAAATCCGGTGACCCTATGGCTTCTACCTCATTCACTATCCGCGGACGTGGCTCCAAGGGAAATGATGGTGACGTCAACTCCGGTGACGGTGTCCTCTTCGTGGTGGACGGTGTTCCTAACGCGCCTTATATGGTAGAGGATATCGAAAGCATCACCATTCTCAAGGATGCTGCTTCTGCCGCTATCTACGGTGCTTCCGTAGGTTCTTCAGGTGTCGTTCTCATCACCACCAAGAGACCTCAGGCAGGCAAGACCCACGTGGATGTGAATGCTTCATTCGGTTTCGACCAGGTGACCAACCTTCCTACATTGCTTACAGCTCAGCAGTTCTGCGACGTATGGGCAAAGGCTATTGAGAATGCTCCAGGCAAAACACTGCCTACATCAGCAGATCCTACGCAGTACAAATGGGCAAATGTAACCAATACTGATTGGCTGAACGAAATCTTCAGAAGAGGTTTCAGACAGCACTATGCAGCTACTGTTTCAGGTGGCGGTGACAAGCTCCAGAGCGTTCTCAGCGTTTCTTACGACGACAACAAGGGCGTTCTTCTCAATACTTGGAGCAAGGTGTTCTCAGGAAAACTCCAGAGCGACTGGCATGTTACCAAATGGCTGAAACTTTATGAGAGAGTTTCTGTAAAGGTTTCAAACGGTCAGGGTAATGTCAATACCTCTCATCAGGGACCTATCATGGCCGCGATGTGGTATCCGCGCTCGGCTACAGTATGGGAAACCAATGAGGACGGTTCTTTTGCTCTCGATTCCAAGGGAGAAAAGTACTATGGCGGTACATCTCCTAAATGGACCGCAGGAAGCGTATCAGGTACTCCTCTCGTATACAACCCTGTAGCTGACCTTCAGAGAATGCATCGTCTCTATCCTGAGACCAAGGTTTTCTCTACCACCGGTATTGAAATCAAACCGATTTCTTCTCTTACCATCAAATCTGAATTTACCGCTGACCTCCGTCAGGCAGAGGAAGATACATTCTATCCTGTAATGAAGGAAGCAGGTCTTGAGCGCGCAAAGAACTTCCGCGAGCAGTTCCTGTATCGTGACAACCACTGGATGTCCGAGACCACAATTTCTTGGGCCCAGGTATTCGGAAAGCACCATATCAGCGCAATGGGCGGCTTTACAGCTGACTTCAAGAAAACTCACGAAAGAGCTATCTTCACCAGGGATTATCTTTCAGAAGACAAGGACCAGCTCCTTTGGGGACAGGCCAAGGATTGGTCTTCAACACAGCCACGTGAGTCCATCTACGAGTATGCGATGGCTTCATTCCTCGGCCGTGTCGGCTACTCTTATGATGACAGATATTTCCTTACAGCTTCTATCCGTAGGGATGCTTCATCCAAGCTTCCTGTAGCCAAGAACTATGACTGGTTCCCTGCAGTGTCGGGCTCATGGAAACTCAGTTCAGAGCACTTCTACGCAAACTCGGCTGTGAAGAATGTCATGAACCTCGTGAAATTCAGAGCTGGTTGGGGTAAGGTCGGCAACGTGGACCTTTTCCCTACGAATGTAGCCGAGGCGCAGCTTCTTGCATACGAGTGGCCGATTATTTTCGGTAAGGATCTGACCAACCAGATGACTGGTACTTATCTCAATACCATTCCTAACTTGAACGCCCGCTGGGAGACTACGGAGCAGACCAGTGTCGGTCTCGACCTCGGTTTCTTCAACAGCGCCCTCGAAATCAGCGTGGACTGGTACAACAAGAGAACCAAAGACCTTATCGACCAGATTCCTACTCCTCTCCAGCTCGGTGTGAAGAGCTCTCCTTACGGAAACATGGGTGACGTGCAGAACAAGGGATGGGAATTCTCCATCAACTACAACGGAACAGCTGCACACGGCGCATTGAACTACAATGTATGGGGTATGTTCTCTACCAACGACGGTAAGGTGAAGAGCTACGGTGTAAGAAAGGACCCTGTTCGTCACGATACTCCTAATCTGAACAGTAACGCAATCCTTTACTCTGATGCAGGATATCCTTGGTACTCATTCAGAATTTATGAGACAGCAGGTATTTTCCGTTCACAGGATGAAATCGACAACTATGTATGGACTGACCCTGAGACAGGCGCATCCAACGCTATCCAGCCGAGTGCAAAGGTAGGTGACCTCAAATATGTGGATACCAACAACGACGGTAAGATTTCCGATGCCGACAGAGTGATGAAGGGCTCCTATGCTCCTGTCAATACTTTCTCATTCGGAGGTTCCCTCAACTGGAAAGGCCTTGATTTCTCATTCATGTTCCAGGGCGTAAGCGGAAACTACGTTTACAATGGAATGAAACAGATGTCTATGGTCGGTGGAAATGCAGGCTATGGCAATATGATGGATGCCGTGCTTGATACATGGGATTTCAACCCTACTTCAAGCAAATATCCTCGTCTCGGTATTGCAGAGGACTCCAACGGTAACTATTTCAATTTCTCAGACATCTTCCTTGAGAAAGGAGACTACCTCAGACTCAAGAACATTACCCTCGGCTATACTCTTCCTATCAAGAAGGCCGGCGTTCCTAAGATCAGAGTATACGGAAGCGTTGACAATGTATGCACAATCACTGGCTATTCAGGTATCGACCCTGAGGTCGGCAACTATGGTGTCGACAGAGGCGTATATCCTGTAGCAAGGACATTCAACTTCGGTGTCAACCTTAACTTCTAATTCATGATTAATAGTACTAAAAAGATGAAACACAATATATTATTGACGATAGGCAGCGTAAGTGCCGCCCTCATCATGTCGGGTTGCTCTGACTTCCTCGAAGTGACGAAGTATGGCGCATCCACTACATGGGAAACAAAAGACGACGTGGACAGGGCTGTAGCAGCTCTCTGGTCCAATGTGTCGAACGACTCGGAAGGTGTTACCGGACGTGGTATCATGTGGCTCGAATGCTGCAGTGACAACATTACTGTAGGACGTCCTCAGGGAGAGGCGAACCAGATTAGGGATTTCAAGATGTCTCCGTCCAACGGACGTGATGTGAAAGATACCTGGGGTGCGATGTATCAGATCAATGCCAAGGCAAACAACATCATCAAGGTCGTTCCTACCATGAAGAATCTGGACAAGAAATACATCGACCAGACTGTAGGTACAGCATATTTCTGGAGAGGACTCTCCATGCTCTGGATTGCACCTTATTATGGTGATAACGGTCCTAACGGCGGTATTCCTATCATCCTCGACACTACCGAGCCGGTGGACATGGATTCTCCAAGGCCTGCATCCGTAATCATGAACTATGATCAGATTATCAAGGATATGGCCAAGGCAGCGGAACTTCTTCCTTATTTCTCGCAGATTCCGGAAAACGAGTACGGCAAGCCTCACAAGGCAGCTTGCTGGGCATTTGCTGCACGTGCCGCTCTCTATGCTACACAGTGGAACAAAGACTATTACAAGAAGGTAAGCGATTATTGCGACAAGGTTATGCAGATAACCGGAGCTGACAAGCGAGAACTTTATACGGCAGGATCCAATCCTTTCGCTGACCTCTGGACCAAGGCAAACAACTTCTCATCAGAGTATTTGTTCTCCCTTTTTGGAAATGCGGTGGACGGGCCTAAGTTCCATGGTATGTCTTTCCAGAAAGATGGATGGGGACTTTACAATACGTGGGGGTATTTCCAGCCGACTTATGGCCTATGGGCTGCTTATGACGAAAAGGATCAGCGCCGTGATGCTACCATATTGTATCCTGGACAGCATATACAATTTGTGGGGAAAGATGTGGTTTATGGTGGTTACAACGATAATGTTTATGCTACAATCGCATCTGAAACAGGTATCACGTTCAGGAAATTCATGTCTCCTTGGCGAGAGGCTGACTGTAAAGGCAAGGAAGTCAATACAAATGGTGACAATGCTTCCAATACTCTCGGAATGTGCCTGATGCGCTATGCTGACGTCCTTCTCATGAAGGCTGAGGCCATGATCGCGCTGAACGGCGAAGGTGACGCTACCGCAAAGGAACTTCTCGGAAAAATCCGTCAGAGAGCAGGCCTTGCTGCGACAAACGACGCTTCCTGGAAAGAGTTGAAACTTCAGAGACGTCTCGAGCTTGCCTTCGAGTTCATGCCTAGCCGTCATATCGACCTCATCCGCTGGGGTGATGCCAAGGAAACTTATGCAAAGCCTACTCAGAAAGTAGTGAGCCATTATGATTATTCTAGCAATACTGTTGTAATCGATGGCGTTCAGAACTTCGATGAAGGAAGGACATTCGACCCTGTAATCAATCAGGTGTTCCCTATTCCAGCAAAGGCTTTCGACGGTACCATTAACCTCAAGCAGAATATCGGTTACTAATATCTTATAAGATTAGACTGACGCGGGGATGATTGAATCTGATTTCGTCATCCCCACGTTTTTGAAAATGAACTTAAATAATTTGCAATGAACAAAATTGGATTGATGATGTCATCGTTGCTCCTGGCTTCTGCCGCTCTGATGACTTTCTCATGTTCAGGATCAAGCAATGAACCTGACAAACCCGGCCCGAAGCCGAATTCTACCACTTCTGCCGGCATCCTGCCGTTCATCACTCGTCTTTCTGACGGCGTGCTGATGACTTCGGAGGCCGATTTCAATGCAGTTGACAGCTATATCGGCGGGTTGAAGGATGTAGGTTTCATCTTCCTCGACAGAGCTGACGGCGCAGGCGTGTCTTATGTGCATAAGATGACTTACAAGCGTAACATCTGGTCGTTTTTCGCAGTAGGCAAGCAGGCGAAACCTTCCAGGGAGGTTATGGCATCTATTATAAAAATCCTAGCCGTACCCTTACGTCTCATCAATCAGGAGCAGGTGCATATATGACGGGTCTGTCTACACAGCTGACAGGTGTGATTACCAGACCGGACGCTACCACTAAGGTAGTGGATGTGGATATGAAGTTCTATTCCGCTCGTTTCGATACCGAAGATCAGGTTAAAGCTTTTGGTAGCGGTACGTTCAATGCCGTGAAGAATGAGAACAAGAACTTTGTCGCTGTCGGGACCGTAAAGAATGAATTGTTCGCTTCTCTCCAGAATGCAGTGAAGACGGCAGATTCCGCGTATGCTGTTATAGAGGTGGCCAAGGGCTCTTCATACACCATCTATATGATTGCCGGCGCCCGCTACTGGGGGCTTAACGGCGTGGAGAAGAAGAGCGTTGCTTCCGGCATCGACTCTTATGAGATTAACTTAATGTGGAAATAATATCATGAACAGAATATTACGTACTATCGCATCAGTTGCGCTCATCGCTTCTGCACTTTCCGTTTCAGCACAGGAGAAGACCATCGTATTTGCAGATTGGAATATCCGCTCTTTCGAGAAATCCATTGGCGCAGGTCATAATATCGTACCGGTGGATGAATATGTCGAATTCATCAAGACTTTCAATGCGGACATCATCACTTTCAATGAGTTCGAGACCGTGACCAGCCGTGAAGGTGCCGAGAAAATGGCTGAAGTGGCCAAGGAACTTGGAATGTTCGGCTATTTCATCGAGTCATATCCGAAAGGTGGCGACGGATTCTATGGCAATGTGATTCTTTCCAAATGGCCTATCATCAATACTGCTTCCAGACAGATGACATATAAGAACTATAAGGGAGAAGGCTATTATCAGTTTAACGAAGACCCTGAACGTGAGCAGTATGGCGCGGATCAGCGTAGTGTAGGCTATGCGGATATCCTCGTTCCCGTGTCGGCGACCGAGAGCAAGATTATCCGCGTTGTGACTGCACATTTCGACCATCAGGGAAAGGACGCTGTGCGAACCCGTCAGGCCACAGAGTCGGTGCAGTTCGCCGGCCTTGCCAATCCTCCATATCCTACAGTCATGATGGGCGACCTGAATACTTCAAGTGAGTCTGTTCTCCAGCCTCTCTTCGCAGTCGGCGACCATGTCGGTGTTTATTATGTTGACCATGTATTCACCTTCCCTAAGGGTAAATTCACCAAAGTTGACTGGAAATCCCCAAATTCAGGCCCTCTTTCTGACCACGAGCCTGTAATCGCCACACTCAAGGTGACACTGTAATTTAACACCTTTGTAAAATAATTTCGGAAAATTTTTCCGAAAATTTGTACGTGTAATCGAAAGATTGCACGTATTTATTATATAAACGTTTCACGAGCAAGTGGAAAAGACAAGAAGAGACATAGATGTTTTCATGGGAGGAAACGATTCTGCGCTGTTCGAACGCATCTTCGTTTTCTACTACAGGAAAGTGTACAGCTACGCTTTCAGGGCCGTCCGTACCGGATGGGTCGCTGACGAGATAGCTTCATCTATCTTTTACAAGCTTTGGCTGCACCACGAGGAAATATTCTCCGGCAGGAAAATAACCAAGATCGAGGACCTGAACGGATATATCTTCGCGATGGCGAGAAATGAAACCGCGAACTATTTCAGGGAAAGCCAGAGGATAGAGCAAGTCCAGGAGCGTTACGCCGAGCAGCTCTCCATGGAAATGAACGTTCAGGACAGACTCGACGACAAGACCTGTCTCGATGTGATAAAAAACGTAATCGACTCCATGCCGCACACCCGACGTAGGGTATTCAGCATGAGCCGCTATCTGGAACTCAGCAACGCCCAGATCGCCGACATGCTAGGCATCTCCAAGCGGACAGTAGAGAAGCATATCAGCAATGCCCTCGAACAGCTGCGCAATGAACTCGCTACCTATACGATGTAGCCCAATCAATGAAAGTTAAGATGAACGATACGAACGAATATAAGAAGATGATGGCTGAACTTTCAGCCGAGGAAATGGAGGCATACGAAAAGGACCTCTGGAATGCACCATCATTGCCCATACCGGACAGTGATGTAGATGAGGCACTGGAATCTTTCCGTATGAGAATCGGACGCATGCACAGACGCATTGCCTTCAAGCTCGTGGCCGCGGCAGCCGCTGTCGCAGCCGTGTTCCTGGGCATTGGCCTGTATACCGGCGCGAAAGCCGGCGCTGAAACGGCGGAAGCCGTCAGGTGGTGCGAAGTCATCGTGAAAAACGGACGCCAGGAAGCATTGACATTGCCGGACGGCACGACGGTCACGGTCGGGGGAGGGTCCCGGCTCATGTATCCTGAGACATTTGCCGGTAAGGAGCGCAATGTCTATTTTACCGGAGAAGGCGTCTTCAACGTGGCCAAGAATGCCGCTGTCCCGTTCATTGTCAATGTGAACGGCACTACGGTGAAAGTGACAGGTACCAAGTTTAACATAAAGGCGTTTCCGGAAGACGGCCAGCAGACAATAACGTTGATGGAAGGCATAGTGGATGTTACGTTTGAGGGCCGTAAGGATACGCCGATACATCTTACCCCGGGAAAAGCCACGTTCTATGACATTGAAACAGGCGAAATCAGCCTTTATGATGTGGCGGCGAGCAGGTATCCGGCTTGGTACAAGGGTGAATTCGACGCATATCACTCTTCTTTCCTGCAGATTGCGCGTGACCTGGAGAGGATTTACGGCGTGAAGATAATCTTCCGGAACGAGGACCTGGAGAGCATGATGTTCTATATCAGCATCGTGCGCGCGGAGTCGGCGGACATGATTCTGGAGGCGCTCAGCAATATCACTCCGTTCAGCATCAAGCGCGAGGGAAAAGTGATTTATCTGGACTGAAATGAAACCACAGCGGGACGGAAGGCGTTGAATGATATGCCTGAAGTTCATGATAATATTAACTAATGTAAAGTCAAAGGATGAATTCAAGCTATTCATTATGGCGGATGTTCAAGATTACAGTCGTTGCAGTCTTGGCATTCATGCTGTCTGCCGGAAACATCTCCGCGCAGACTGCGAAAGTGACGTTCAGTGCCAGGAATACCTCCATCGAGAATGCCCTGGGAACGCTGAAAAGCAAGTATGGTTTTTCATTCGTCATGAAAACCGACGGTCTGGACCTTTCCAAGAAGGTCACCGTAAGCGTTACGAACGAGACAGTAGAAGCGGCAGTGGCGAAAATCTTCGCTCCAACCCCGGTTGCAGTCGAGGTGAAGAGCAGCGTTGTCTACATTTCTGCTGTTCCGAAAACCGTCAAGACCTCCACAGCACGAACCGTTTCCGGAACAGTGCTGGATGCCAGCAATCAGCCTGTTATCGGAGCTGCAATCCTTACAGGAAAAAGTGCCGGAACCACGACCGATGAAAACGGCCATTTCTCGCTCAGCCTTCCAGGCGAAGACGTCAGTGTGGAAATTTCCTGTCTCGGCTATGACACGAAAAATGTCATTATCCGTGCAAGCGAAAGCAATGTGAAGATTTTTCTGACGGACAATTCCACGATGCTGACGGAAACTGTCGTAGTAGGTTACGGTTCACAGAAGAAAGTAAACCTCACCGGAGCAATTTCCACGGTAGGCTCCGATGATTTGAAAAACAGGGCGTCTCTGGATGTCGCGCACATGCTCCAGGGTGCAGTAGCCGGTCTCAACGTGACCTCCGCAACAGGTCGTCCGGGACAGGCTGCTTCTTTCAATATCCGTGGTATGGGCTCCATCAACAGCAGCTCCGTCCTGGTGCTCGTCGATGGTGTGGAAGGCAACCTCCAGCAGGTGGCTCCTAATGATGTGGAAAGCATTTCCGTCATCAAGGATGCCTCTGCAGCAGCCATTTACGGTGCCCGTGCTGCTTATGGTGTCATTCTCGTGACCACCAAGAGCGGTGCGGAGACCGACGGAAAGGCAGTCGTAAGATATAGCGGCCGTGCAGGCTGGACGACTCCTACCGCATCTACCGATTGGGAGGACAGAGGTTATTGGTCAGTCCTGATCAACAACATGTTCTGGAAGGCATACGCCGGAACTCCGTATGCTACCTATACAGATGAGGATATGGAACAGCTCTGGATCCGCCGTAACGACAAGGTGGAGAACCCGGCCCGCCCATGGGTCGTCATCGACCAGCGCAACGGCCGTGACACCTATAATTACTATGCGAATACGGACTGGTGGCATTATCTCTACAGAGACAACAAGCCGACCATGAGCCACAACATCTCTTTCAGCGGCGGTACCAAGAGAGTGAAATATTTCCTTTCAGCAGCATACAACCGCGAACAGGGTATGTTCCGCCAGGATCCGGATGTCTACAAGAAATACACTCTCAGGAGCAAGATCAATTTCGATATCAGCAAGTGGATCAAGCTCTCGAACAACACCAGCTATTTCAATTCCAGCTATAAGTACTCCGGTGTCGGCGGCGCGAACAACTCGTTCTCACTCAGTACCGTACACGCGCTCGCCAGCTATCCTGTCTGCAACCCTGACGGCTCGGCCATCTATACTACCCAGTACAACGGCTACACCGTAATGGACGGCTATACCACCATCCTCAATACGGGCGGACATACGAACAAGGACAATGTGAACAATATCAACACGACCACGGAGTTGACGCTCACACCTGTCAAGCAGCTCGAAATCAAAGCGAACTATACATACATGTTCCAGTATGCGAACAATATGAACAGGAGCGTGAATACGACATACTCTGCGACGCCGGGCGTCATCCAGACGCTTGACAACGGTAATTTCGCCAACAAGCTCTACGAGTCCAACGGAATGACCAACTATCAGGCAGCCAACTTGTTCGCAACTTATTCAGATACTTTCAATGAGGTGCACAATGTGAAAGCGACCTTGGGTGTAAACTGGGAAACCAGGAGGGCGAAGACCGTCTCAAGTACCGGCTACAACCTCATGAGCGATATCCTCAATGACCTTAACCTCGTAGGTTCGGCTGATGACGGCACCGGAAGGAAAACCGATGTCGGCGGCGGTCAGAACGAATATGCCATTGCAGGTTACTTCGGCCGTATCAACTATGACTATGCCGGCAAGTACCTTTTCGAGGTCAGCGGACGTTATGACGGAACATCCCGTTTCGCACATGGCTACAGATGGGGTTTCTTCCCTTCAGGATCACTCGGTTGGAGAATTTCCGAAGAGAACTTCTTCAAGCCAATCAAGGGCTGGTTCAACAACCTCAAGCTCAGATACTCCTACGGTCAGCTCGGCAACCAGAATGTGAGCAGCTATTATGCATATCTAAGAACGATTACCGTAGGTACTCAAAAGTACCTTTTCGGTGGCGACAGACCTACTGTCTCCACCATATCGGCCCCTGTAGCAGACGACTTGACATGGGAGACATCCATCCAGAACAACCTCGGTGTCGATATGGCACTTCTCGGAAACCGTCTCCAGTTTACCGGTGACATGTATATCCGTGACACCAAAAACATGCTTGCCGCCGGAATCGCGCTCCCTGCATCCTACGGAGCATCTTCTCCGCAGATCAATGCCGCCGATCTCCGCACCAAGGGTTATGAGTTCTCCATCCAGTGGAAGGACATGTTCAACCTTGCAGGACATCCGTTCAGCTACAATGTCGGACTCCAGTTCAGTGATTACATCACCACCATCACCAAGTTCGACAACCCTGACAAGAGCCTTTCAATGTCTTATTACGAGGGCATGCGTTACGGCGAAATCTGGGGTTACAGAGTAGCGGGACTCTTCGCGACTGACGAGGAAGCAGCCAATTATGATGTGAACCAGACTACGGTGAACGGCCTTATCAATGCTTCCGCAGGTTCCGAGAAAGGACTGCGTGCAGGTGACCTCAAGTTCATCGACCTTGACGGCAACAAGAAGATCACCACGGGCAAGAATACCGTAGATGATCCGGGTGACCGCGAAATCATCGGTAACCGCCAGCCTAGATACAATTATGGTATCAACCTCGGTTTCAACTGGTTGGGCTTCGACTTCTCCGTATTCCTCCAGGGAATCGGACATATGGACTGGTATCCTTCAGCAGATGCACGTTCATTCTGGGGACCTTACGCCCGTCCGTACATGACCTACATCCCTAAGGGATTCATGAACGACGTCTGGTCAGAAGAGAATCCTGATGCATACTTCCCTCGTCCGAGAGGTTATGTCGCCATCAATTCAGGCCGTGAGCTGAGCTCCGTCAATGACCGCTATCTCCAGAACATCGGCTACTGCCGTCTGAAGAACCTCACCTTCGGTTATACGCTGCCTCAGACATTGACACGGAAAATCAACATTGACGGTATCCGCGTATATTTCACCGGTGAGAACTTGGCATACCTTTCTGGTCTTCATTCGAAATATATCGATCCTGAGCAGGCTCAGACGAATGGCAATCTGCGTATCTATCCATGGCAGAAGACATTCATGTTCGGTATTGACATAACTTTCTAAAATATTGAAGACAATGAAAAAGAATATAAAATATATATTGGCCCTGGCTGTCGCTCCGATGATGCTTGCATCCTGCGACGATATGCTGAACAAGCATCCGCAGGCGACATTGTCCCCTGAAACTTTCTTCACGAACGAAAGTGAGATGATGTCATTCAGCAACAGCTTCTACACCATTTTCCCGAGCACGGGGCTTTATAATGAAAATTGCGACAACTATATCGGAATCGACCTCATCAGCGAGATTCGTGACGGCAGGGTGATTCCTGGATCAGGCAGCGGCTGGTCTTTCACCGACCTCCGCAAATTCAACACGCTGCTGGATTATTCCGGCAACTGCAAGGACGAGAAAGTCCGCAACAGATATGTGGGACTTGCACGTTTCTTCAGGGCTTACTTCTATTTCGAGAAGGTGAAGAAATTCGGCGACGTGCCATGGTATGACACCCAGCTCGGCTCAAAGGATGACAGGCTCTACAAGGCGCGCGACACCCGTGAGTTCGTCATGGGCAAGATGCTGGAAGACATTGACTTCGCCATTGCGAACCTGCCTGAAACCAGATCGGTCTATACCGTTACCAAATGGACGGCATTGGCACTGAAATCGAGATTCTGCCTGTTCGAGGGAACTTACCGCAAGTATCATGAAATCAATGATTACGAGCATGACTGGAAATATTATCTCGAACTCTCTGCTGCGGCTTCTGCCGAATTCATGAACAAGAGCGGCTATGCCCTGCACACCAAGGAAGGTGCAAATGGCAGCTATCAGGCTCTCTTCACTTCTGACAATGCTCTTTCAGACGAGGTGATTCTCGCGAGGGATTACAATGGAACATCCGGTATCGGTGTCACACATAATTCCACGAACTACACCCTTGGTATGGGACGTCCGGGCATGACCAAGAAAATCGTGGACAGCTACCTTATGAAAGACGGTTCACGTTTCACTGACCAGCCTGGTCATTCGACAATGCAGTTCGCTGATGAGATGAAGAACCGTGACCCGCGTCTGGCGGCTACCGTGCTCTACAACGGTGTGAACTGGGGTAATGGCATCATTAATGTACTCAAAGGACAACGGGA
>OIWT01001797.1_pt1 | contig 24223 bp, 17 predicted proteins | sample 1587701 | NCBI WGS metagenome assembly OIWT01 (sample SAMEA3888904, study PRJEB22519) | human gut metagenome | biome: human gut; feature: human-associated habitat; material: faeces | place: Denmark | collected 2009
GAGCTCCAATTTTATAATATTGGGCAAATAGATATCAGGCATAAGGTTACCTACTTTCTGCAGATAATGAGAGACTCTCTAAGTCGTACTTTCTGCTGGTTTTCATCTACACATTGGCTGGATGTTCTCAACTTCCTAAGTGCATTGACGCTATCTAATTCCCAACCGTGGGTAGTTGCAATATCTGCCAATATCAAGTCAACAGGAATTTCAACTCCTGAATAGGCAGAGGTGCTTACGACAAACCAGAGTTGAGAATTTTGTTTTGCAATTCTATATGATGCATAGCCGATGTGATTAGAGCCAGAAGGAAGAAGTCTTTATATTCAGAAAGAGAAATGTGCTGGTATAGGGCTTCGTATGCCCTGAGTACATCTAAATTAAACAGCCACTTCCCGTTCTCTCCGGAACCAGTAAATGTAGAGACCCCTTCTAAAGGACTCTTCAATCTGAATGGACGTTGAACTAAGATGCGATTTAACTCTTTCGTATAGTCATGAATCGATTTTGTACGTTGTTGGCATTTTGTTTTTCCAACAAAGCTCATAAACGGGTTTACTTCATAGCCTATAGCATTACAACGACTTTGCAATGCTGTGAGTGGACTTGTTCCGGAGCCGGAAAAGGGATCCAGAACAGTGAAGGAAGTTGATTTATTATCCTTCTTGGTCTCTCGTATAGCACGTTCAACCAGAGTTAAACTAAAACCTTCTTTGAATTCATACCAACGATGTCTGGGTTGTTCCATATTGGCGGAAAAATTTGGAATACAATCCTCTCCGTATGAATGTTCCCAAACTGCGTTTATAGTTTCCATGACTTTCACCTTGTACCAATAGATTTTGCGCTGGCATGAGTATATATTACGAAAATATATCTTATCTATTATATCTGGATTTGGTGATTTTGGCAATATCTCCTTCTCCGTTTTTCGAAAAAAGATGTCGCTTACTGGAGATAGTTATGTAAATCCCTCAAATCCTGCGTCGCAATAGACAAAGAATAAGAAAATCCCTCTGAAATCAACGATTTCAGAGGGATTTTGGTCCGAGTAGTGCGGCTCGAACGCACGGTCTCCTGGTCCCAAACCTATGTCTGAACCTTCAGACAGGCCTGTTACGCCCTCTTTGGTGCTTTCCGGCACTCCTGCGGTTCCTCTTTGAAACTCTTTTGCTCTGTTCATTTCAGACACCACTCTCGTCTTTTGGGATTTGTGTGGGATTGAATTCTGTATATTAAAAGTGCTTCCGACCGGGTTTACATCCAACAGCGGGTGTTTTTGCCGCAGAGAGCAGCTCAGAAATTGCGCCGCATAAACAAAGAAATAAGCGCGATGACAAAGAAACAGCAGGCTGACTTGGATGATAGCCAGCCTGCTGAGCGAAGATGTTTATTCTATGTTTTGCCTTTCAGCAGCAATGCGTGTTCTTTTACCAGAGAATGCAATGCCGATTTTTATAATTGACGTAACATTCATTGCCTGCAAATCAACGCTGTATGCACGGTCGTTAATCTGTTGCAAGGCAACATTAGCAAGGTCTTCAAGCTGTGTTTCAGAGCGGTCTTTCCCGGCCTTTAATTCAATCAGAATACCAGGCAGCCGCTTATTCAAAGGAAGCATCTGAATATCAAATCGTCCATCACCAGCTTCGCGATTGGAGGTAATGCGATAGCTGTTGTCCATCACAGCGCACATACCCAATATCAGACCATGGTAAAATGTTTCGCCGGCAGCATCGTGGAAACTTATTGTTTGGAGCAGGAACTTTTCCAAGGCTTTTTGCAGTGATTCGATATCTGCCTTGTAGATAGCTTCCTGAATAGCGATAGCAGCAGAACGAGGAATAATATTCTCGAGCTGAGAGAGGATCTCCTTGCTGTAGACGAAAGAAATCTCTTTGTTGGGCAGAGCCACTTCACACATATAATCCTCGCCGTAAGACTGGCCGCAGCTCACAGCCTTCAAATAACCTGCCACCAGCAGGAAGCTGTAAACAGAGGACGGATCATTCTGGATCTGCGGATAAATGACGCCGGTGTCAATGTGCGTAACAAAGGATTCGCCCTTCATCAACAGTTCCAGACGCTCCATAATATCCGGCGTTGCAGAAGCCAGCACCTCGCGGATGATGTCATTGCTTCCGGTAGACTGCCAGAACGCTTTGGGACGGCAGTTATTATTGAAGTATCCAATGACAGACCAGGGATTAAAAATCTCGGTATCGCCGAAAAGGTAACCATCATACCAATCGCAGAGTTCCTGATACTTATCAGATGCGCTGTAGTATTCCGCCATCTCACGCACTTCGTCCGAGGTGAAACCAAAATACTCGCTATAGCGTTCATCCAAGATAGAATTGATTTTCAGGTTGTTCAGACCACTAAAGATACTCTCCTTGGCAACACGCAGAATGCCGGTCAGGAAACCATAGCTCAGATGCGGATTGTCCTTCAGACCGCCGGAGAACAGATTGCGCATAAATCCAATGACAGTATCATAGAAGCCGCTCACATGGCCCTGCTGAATGGGAGTATCATATTCGTCAATGATGACGATAGGTGCGACATTGTGGTGCTTATGGAGAAGCAGCGTCAATGTTCGCAGGGACATTTGATATTCCACTTCGTCAGCAGCTTCTGTTGCAAGAAGGGAATATTCCTCTTTTTCGTAATCACTAAGCGCGGAGCTGGATGCCAACTCGTCGTGGCGGCGGAATTCCTGTGCGATCAGCTTTTGGAGCGTCTGATAGGTTTCTTCCCAAGAAGTATATTTCACGTCCTTAAAAGACAGGAAAATCACAGGATACTTTCTGTGATGGGCACGGTAGAATTCCCCGCAAAACCAGATTTTCTTGTCTCTGAAGTAAACGGATGTGTCCTCGGTCGTCTTTTCGAAGAATGTACGGAGCATGTCCATGTTCAGCGTCTTGCCAAAACGTCTCGGACGGGTGAACAGGGATACCTTGGGGCGCTCATCCAGAAATTCCTTGATCATCAGGGTTTTGTCCACATAGTAGTAGTTCTTGCAGGCATCCCGGTAATCAGACACACCAATAGGCAAGGGCTTGTGTGCGGATGACACTGCGGGCTTCCCAGCACTCCGGCGGCTGCGCTTATCCATCGGCTTATGAGTACCGTCCGGGATAAACCACTGCCTGCCCTCCTTATATGCGCCGGAGATACGTCCGGCTTTGCAAAGCTCATTGACCCGTCGTTCGGTAATACCCCAAGCGGAAGCCGCTTCTTTGATCGTCATATTGGAACACCTCCATTGCAGTTCGTCAAGAATATTATAACCGCTGCTCCGAACAAAATCAACTATATTATTCCGAATAATGTCGGCGTTATTCGGAACGGTAGTTTTCCTGCAAATATTCCGTTCTTTCCGGTAGCTATTTCCTGCTTTCTGTGATATTGTTCGTTTGCCAAAAGGAGGCGACGATATGCAGAAAGAAAATACCCTGACAGTCGGGCAATGGTGCGGCCAGTGGTTCACCGCCAACCGCCACAAGTGGAACGGCAACACCGAAGGCGGGTACCGCAATCTGATTTACAGCCACATCCTCCCCAGCATCGGAAGTGTGGCGCTCTCTGACCTGACAGAGCAGACCATCACCGATTTCTATGACACGCTACGGAGTCAGAGACTCAGCGCCAGAAGTGTCTGGTGCGTCCATCTGCTCCTGCGCCGGTGTATGGACGAAGCGGCACAGGACCAGCTTATTCCCTACAACCCGGTGCGGCTCTGCCAGGAGCCCAATGCAGAGGAATACAAAACAGCCCCTTTGCGCCTGGGCCAGCTCCAGCGTTACCTGAACGAAGCGGAGCAGCTCGGCGTGCTCCCTCTTATCTACACAGGACTATCAAGCGGCCTGCGGCAATGTGAACTGATCACCTTGTCGTGGGCCGATTTTCATGTCCGCTACAGGTACATCCTCAAAGGCCAGCGTCTGCTGAGCCTCAACGCCAAAGCAGAACACCTCCTGAAGCAGATGCCGGAAACTGACTCACCCTATGTGTTCCTCAACCCCAAAACCGGAGCGCCGTATAAGCTATACGAGTTCTACTATCTACACAAGAAAATCCTGAAACAAGCCAGGCTCCCGTGGGTAGCATTCCGGGATCTGCAGTGCCAATGCATGGAGGTGGGAATATGACACTTCGGGAATACATCCCCTTCTGGCAGGAAACCTATGATAAGCATCAGAGCAGGCCGACCACCTATGCGGCACACAACTATGTATTCAAAAACCATATCCTCCCCGGTTTGGGTGATATACCGCTCTCTGAATTGACATCGGAGATGGTCGGAGAATTTCTGGAGGAACGGCGGCGCTTCGGCAATCATCGACCCGGCAGCTCTGGCTTGGGGGAAGAAACCATGCGGCACATCCACCGCCTGCTTCAGCAATGCCTGGACCAAGCCATGCGGGATGGCCTGATTGGCGATAATCCCGCCAGAGCGTTCCACTACTCCAAGCCAAAGAAGGTCAATGCCGATGTGCTGACGCCGCTGGAGATGGAGGATTATCTGGATGCGGCAGAACGGCTGGGGCATCTCCCCATGTTCATGCTGGCCTTAACGGTCGGCCTGCGGCAGGGTGAGCTCATCGCCCTGAAATGGAATGACCTCAATGTAAAAAGCAGGACGCTGACCATATCAGAGCAGCGCTCTGTAGAACGGCGGGAGTTGATCGAATATGGCTCGGAAACGAGAACAATAACCTTGGCATCGGAGGTGGTCGACCTCCTGATCATGGAACACACCAAGCATCCAAACAGTCCGCTGATGTTCATGCATCCGGCCACGCAGAAGCCGTACTCGCCGCAGATGGTGCGCCGGATGCATAATGAGATCATCAAGGAAGCGGGGCTTGACCACATCCGATTCACAGATCTCCGGCACACCTGCGCCGTTCTATCTCGGCGGAACGGCATGGAAACCAAGGAACTGGCGCGGATGCTGGGACATTACCGACCGTCGATAACCCGGCAGAACTATGAGCCTTATCTGCCGCACAAGGTGCAAAAGGATGAAGATATACCAAACGAAGCTACTCAGGGCGAGCTTCAGCAGGCGGCAAATATTCTGGATAATCTTCTGAAGTTCTGATAGCTATTCCGTAAAAGGTGAGTTGCCCACAGAACTCAATCATTTTACATCCAAAGAGGAGGAACCAAAATGAAAAAGAGAATCATCGTTACCGCGGCGATTACCGCCTGTCTCGCCCTGTGTGCCGCCGTGTGGCCGCAGGCCGAAACGGTCGAGAAAACACCCGCGCCGAGCGAAACGACCGCCGTGACCACTCCACGGCCGACACTTCCGGAAACAGAGGAACTGGTGTTGCCAGCAATCACAGAAAAGCAAGAATCGGGAATGCCGGAAGCTGAATCAGCCCCGGAAGTGGCCGCCAAGGAGTTGCCCACCCCTGCACCGGAAATAGAAGATGAAGCCGAAACAGAACAGAAATCTGCACCTCCTATGCAGACAGAACCCGCTCCGGTACATCCTACGCAGTCTGAATCGGCACCGGAACCAATAGCTAACGATAACGAACTGGCGGATATGGTCTATGTCCCCGGCTTTGGCTGGATACAAAGCGAAGGCCCCAATCATGTCGAGTATGCCGAGGATATGTACGAGAACGGCAACAAAATCGGCATCATGGGCTGACCTCAAAAATTGCGCCGCATAAACAAAGAAATAGCCGTGGGAGTGTTAACAGCATTCCCACCCCGTTTGTCGAAAAGCGTATTTATTATAGCATCTGAACGGAGAACTTTCAATAGCAGTCGCAGAATATTCGTGCGTTTACGGAGAATTATCTTGTTTTTTCGACAGGAACGTGGTATCATGGAGGCACACTTATAAGATTTCGGCGAAACCAAAGCTCGTTGCACAGGCACAGGTTTATTATTATGGGGTGACCATTATGGAAGTAAGTTATAAAAAACTATGGAAACTGCTTATCGACAAAGATATGAAAAAGAAAGATTTGCAGTCTGCCGCAGGTATTAGTTGGTCGTCCGTGACAAAGCTGTCCAAGGGCGAAACGGTCAGCATGGAAGTCCTTATGAAAATCTGCAAGGTTCTCAACTGCGACATCGGAGACATCATGGAGCTGCTACCGGAGGAAGCTCCAGAATCCTAAAAGAGAGGTTTGTATGGCGAAAAATCAACGTGATTTTTTCAAGAAGAAAAACGAGTGGTCTGAAATTAAGGATACGCTTCTTAGATGCTACTTGCCCCAGTATTTCCAAAAGCTCCTTGTTTCAGGGAAGCCGATTTTCTATATTGATTGCTTTGCTGGCAAAGGCAAGTTTGACGATGGAAATGATGGCTCCCCACTGATAGCAATGCAAATCATAAACGAGCGGTTAGGCATGAGCAGAATATCCAGAAAGAACAATGCAATAGTGCCTTGCTTTATTGAGCTGAATCACGCTGCAGACTTGGAACAGAACCTGATGCTGCATCCTTATCAGTATGGGACACCACAGGTAGTTGACGGGAAATTCGAGGATAATATCCGTGGCTTATTAAAGGATAAACGCGGATACAATGTCTTCCTTTACATTGACCCATACGGAATACAAGCACTTGATTCGCAGCTCTTTGATGAGATTGGCACATACGGATTTCGTTCCTTTGAGATGCTCATCAATTTCAATTCCTTTGGTTTCTTCCGAGATGCCTGCCGTGTGATGAAGGTAGATATTTCTCAGGATGATGCCTTGATGGGCCTTGATGACTTGGTTGAATATGAGCCAACAACGGTAACAGCATCTCCTCAGTCAGAGAATTTGTTGACGCGAATCGCCGGTGGAAACTACTGGATGGATATTGTCAGGGATTTTCAAGCGGGTTGCATCGACGGGTATCAGGCAGAACGTAGGTTATCAGCAGAATACAAACAGCACCTGAAGCAGAAGTACAAATATGTGTTGGATATGCCCATCAGACTGAAACCTGGTCAGAGGCCCAAGTACCGAATGATACATGTTTGCGACCATGAAGACGGCTGTTTTCTTATGGCTGAAAATATGCAGCGTCGAAAAGATGAGCTATTTGTCAACATCCAGCAAAACGGTCAATTGTCTCTCTTTAATATGATGAGCACCGTAACATCCACAGTGGAAAATGATATTTTGACGCAAGAAGAGATAGAACAGATGGTTCTGGCCCATATCCATCGAATGACAAGGGAGACACATATCACAGTTTTTCTTGCTGATTTTTGTAATGAATACGGAGTTATCTGTCCATTCAAAATGATATACGAGATTCTCACAAAACTCGAAAATGCTGGAACGATTGATATCGTAAGAGACCCAGCGTTAACAGCCGCAGGAAAGAAAAGAACATTCTGGGAAGAGAAAGCTGGCCAGACCGTAATTGTTAGGAGGCGCACATAATGAAGCACGTAAAAGGATTCATAACGCGGAAAACCATGCTCTATGAGACGGGAGTGGAGTATGGCGATTACACCATGAATCATGTGCTCGGCTGTGCGCACGGATGCAAGTATCCTTGTTATGCGTTCCAACAGAAAAAACGGTTCGGTAACGTAAAAAGTTATGAGGAATGGTTACAGCCATATCTCGTTTCAAACACATTAGAGCTCTTGGACAAAGAAATTCCAAAGCTGAAAGACAAAATCAAATCGGTACAGCTCTGTTTCACGACCGACCCTTTCATGTATGGATATGACGAGATAAGGAACATGAGCATTGCCGCGATTAGAAAACTAAATGAGGCAGGCATTATCTGTACTACATTGACGAAAGGTATCCTTCCGATAGAGCTGAAAGAATGCTCATTGAGAAACGAACATGGTATCACACTAATAACGCTTGATGAGGATTATCGTCGTAAAATGGAGCCCGGAGCAGCCTCGTGTGAAGAGCGCCTCGCTGCATTACGGGCATTACATAAGGCCGGGTGCAGGACATGGGTAAGTATTGAGCCTTATCCAACACCAAATCTCATAGAGCAGAACCTTCATGACCTGCTTGAGTCCGTTGGTTTTGTTGACCGGATTATATTTGGACGCACGAACTATAGCAAAGAAGTGAGCGCATACACTGCACACAAACATTTTTATAATAAATGTGCTGCCGAGGTGGTTCAATTCTGCCAGGAGCGAAACATCAGCTATCACATCAAAGAGAAGACAATTACTGAAGAGTAATCTCCAGAGAAAGACACAGGAGGCAAAAACGCATGGCTGCTTTAGACGATTTGATTAGCCAGATTCCGGACGAGTCCCTGCGTGAGCGGATTCGCGCAGAGATGAAGCGAGCCAATCGCCAGAAGAAATTCGGTCTGGTATTTGAAGAGCATCTGCCGGAGGCCACGCCGCTTTACGATATCCCGGTAAAGCGTGGTTCCGTCGTGGCCAAGAAGGACGGACAGGTCACGGACATCTACTATGTAGAGAAAATCGAGGACGGGCAGGCTACCTGCTACCATAAGGCGTCCAAGGAACACGTCGTGCTTCCCGTGGATGCGCTGGTTTGCGTGGCCCAATTCGGTGAGCCCATCTATCCCTATCTGCAGCCACTGGACACCGTCTGCAATGCGCCGGACAGCGACCTATGGCACACGCTGATTGAGGCGGACAACTACCATGCGCTCCAGCTGCTGGAATACCTCTATGCCGGAAAGGTAGATTGTATCTACATCGACCCACCCTATAACACAGGGGCTCGTGACTGGAAATACAATAACGACTATGTGGATGGCAACGATACCTACCGGCACAGCAAGTGGCTGTCAATGATGGAGAAGCGGCTGAAACTTGCCAAACACCTCCTGAATCCTGTTGATTCGGTTATGATAGTCACCATAGATGAGAAAGAGTATCTTCATCTTGGATGCTTACTGGAAGAAATATTCCCTGAAGCAAGAATACAAATGGTCAGTAGTATGATTAATCCGGCTAATGTGGCGCGTGCCGGTGAATTTGGAAGAAGTGGTGAATATCTTTTCTTTGTAATGCTCGGAGAGGCATCCCCGCAGAGAGTAAGGTTACCCCGTGAGTGGGTCTCCAGTAAGGGAAGAACACATACAGGTAACATTCGATGGGATTTGCTAAAACGTTCCGGAACAAACGCTGAACGGAAGCACTCGCCGGGTGGTTTCTATCCGATTTATATTAACAATGCAACTGGAAAAATTGAAAAACTCGGACAACCACTTCCTCCTGGATTATCTGAAGCCCCTCAAATGGAGGGGTGTACTGCATTGCTTCCCATTCGTCAGAATGGAACAGAGGGAAACTGGCAATGGGCAACAGATACATTCATGGACAGAATGGCTCAAGGCCGAGTTCGAATCGGTGGAAATTCAGAAAAGGGGTTCACCGTCTACATTCTGAAGGATGGAGAATACTCAAAAATAATGAAGGGCGAATTCACCATCATTGGCCACGGTATCAACAATGAGATAATTGTTGAGGATAACGACACAGATTTTGTTATGGCTACGCCGGGAGACATATGGAAGATTGCATCCCATGACGCAACGCAATATGGTTCCAGATTGATAGGGAACATTTTTCTCGACAGAAGATTTACCTTTCCTAAATCCTTGTATGCAGTAAAAGATTGTTTATATTTCTTTGTCAATGATAAACCTAATGCCATCGTTGTAGACTTTTTTGCTGGGAGCGGAACCACATTGCATGCGGTTAATCTTTTAAATGCAGAAGATGGTGGACACCGACGTTGTATTATGGTTACTAATAATGAAGTCTCTGGTGACGAGGCAAAGTCACTTAGTGGACAAGGATATAAACCGGGAGATGAGGAATGGAACAAACTCGGTATCGCCCGCTATGTGACATGGCCGCGCACCGTCTGCTCCATCGAGGGGCATGATGTGAATGGAAAGCCACTCAAGGGAGACTACATTACCAGCGGAGAGGAACCGATGCACATGGCCGATGGCTTCAAGGCCAATGCTGCTTTCTTCAAGCTGGGCTTCCTCGATAAGAACGCCGTGGCGCTGGGACGCCAGTTTAAAGAGCTCCTTCCGGTGCTCTGGCTGAAAGCTGGTGCCCACGGGCCTTGTCCCGCGCTTGAGGAGGCAGTGGAAGCGCCCGACATGCTGGTGCTGCCGGTGAACCATTTCGCTGTGCTGACGGACGAATCGCAGTATGAGGCGTTTGCCGCGCAGGTGAACGGTGAAGAGGCCATTACAACGGTTTACATCGTGACCGATTCCGAACCGGGCTATCGGGAGATGGTTTCCGGCCTGCATGCTGAGGACACCTATCAGCTTTACAGAGATTATCTGGATAACTTCCGGATTAACCACGGAGGACGCTAAGATGAAAGTAGAATTATTTCCTTTCCAGAAGATGGCGCTGTTCCAACTGCGGAGAAAGACCGCAGAGGCACTCGGCTCCTACCAGCGCACCCACACACCGCAGGTACTCTCTTTCACCGCTCCTACCGGCGCGGGCAAGACCATCATTTTGGCGTCTCTGATTGAAACTATCTATTTCGGTGATGAGGAGTATCCCGACCAGCCGGATGCCATCTTTGTCTGGCTCTCGGATTCTCCGGAGCTCAACGAGCAGTCGCGCAGCAAGATCGACCTGAAGGCGGATAAGATTCGCCTTGACCAGTGCGTGACCATCACCGATGAATCCTTCGACCAGGAGATGCTGGACGATGGGCATATCTATTTTCTGAACACCCAGAAGCTGGGCAAGAGCAGTAACCTGACGAAGAAGGGCGACGGGCGCACCTTCACCATCTGGGAAACGCTACAGAACACGATGGACGAGAAGTACGACCGCTTGTACTTCATCATTGACGAGGCCCACCGTGGCATGCAGGGACGCGCTGCTGCGCAGGCCACCACCATCATGCAGAAGTTCCTCAAGGGCAGCCGGGAAGACCGTCTGGCTCCCGTTCCCGTCGTGCTTGGCGTGACCGCTACGCCGGAGCGCTTCAACAATCTGGTGTCTGGGACAGAATCGACCATTCAGAAGGTTATCGTATCTGCCGACGATGTGCGGGCCTCCGGTCTGCTGAAGGACAGAATCATCATCGCCTATCCGGAGGATGCCTCCGGAAGCAAGGATATGGCCGTGCTGCAGGCTGCTGCCGATGACTGGAAGCAGAAATGGGAGCACTGGTCTCAGTATTGTCAGGAGCAGCACTACGCCTACGTGAATCCGGTGTTCGTGATTCAGGTGCAGAACCAGACCGGCAGTGGCATCTCCGATACCGATTTGGATGACTGCCTCCGGAAGATTGAGGAGCGGACAGGATTCCGTTTCCAAGACGGAGAAGTTGTGCATACCTTCGGCCAGACGACCAGCACCATCCAAATCAATGGTGTCGCGGTCAGATATCTGGAGCCGTCCCGTATTGCGGGCGAGAAGAACGTCAAGGTGGTTTTCTTCAAGGAGAACCTCTCCACCGGCTGGGATTGCCCTCGCGCTGAAACCATGATGTCTTTCCGTCGTGCTACGGACGCGACCTATATCGCGCAGCTGCTCGGCAGAATGGTCAGAACACCCATGCAGATGCATATTCAGGTGGACGATGTCTTGAACGACGTGCACCTCTATTTGCCGTACTTTGATGCCCAGACCGTTGAGGATGTGGTCAAGGCGCTTCAGAGCACCGAGGGCGGTGAGATTCCCACCGATGTTATTGGCGACTCCTTCGAGAACAGCACCATCGAAACGTGGACTGTCCGTCCGACCAGACCGGCTCCCGCCCAGCGTCCCGCGAGGCCGAAGCAGCAGGTTCCCGGCCAGATGTCTTTAGGAGACAGCCCTTCCCCTGAGACCGGCAATGAACCTTCCGCGCAGGAGGCGACGCAGCAGACACCCGCGCAAAGCGGCAACACCTCATTCGGCACACCAGCGACACCTGCTTCCGATACAACGGATACCGTGCGCCCGGTGAGTGGTGTGAGCACTGAAACGCCTGCAAATGGAGCTGCTGCAGGAACCGAGCCAACCGCGACATCTGAGCCTCAGCCTGCTCCGATGGACGTTCCCGAAGAGCCTGAACTTGACCGTGAGGCCATCGTAAAGGCCATCAATGATGCCGGACTTCTGACCTACGACGTGCGCAGGGTCAGAATCAACGACTACCTGAAATCCTTGTTCAGCCTCACCCGGCTCCTGACGCAGTCCGGCCTTCAGCCCTCTGCCTCCTATGATGTTGTGAATGAAATCGTAGAAATGATTCGCAGCTTCATCAAGAAGACAAAGGACGAGGGCAGATATGACGAGCTGGCCACGCAGGTGCTGCAGTTCAAGCTGAAAACGCAGACGTTTGATGTATTCGGCGAGTCTGTGGATGACCATGCGGAGATGGATTTATTCTCCACCACGGATACCGACCTCGACCGGCAGTTCCGTCTTGCAGAGCTCAAGCTGGGCAACGAGGGTGTCGGCATCCGCTATGGCACCCGATACGCAGATGACGATAATCCTGCCGGATATAAAATCGACGTCATCATCTTTGCCGCCGACGCAGACTGCATGGATATGCTCCACAACTATGCCCGCAGCCGGTTCCACGACATCAACGACGCGAATCGCCGCCGTATCACCGGCCTGACCGAGCGGTACCGGAAAAAGTATGACAGCATTGTTTCCGATGGCGATATCATCAGTAAGCATAACTTCCGGCTGCCGGAGACCATCAGCATTGAGCGCAGCAATGTCGGCGAGGCTTATACCGACCATCTGTTTGTGGACAATGCGACCGGCAAAGCCGTCATCAACCTGAACAATTGGGAAAAGGCTGTCCTTCAGGCCGAACGTGGCCGGTCGGATTATATCTGCTGGCTCCGCAATCCACCGAGGAAGTCATGGTCACTGTGCATCCCCTATGAGCAGAACGCGGAGAAGAAATCGATGTATCCCGATTTTTTGATTATCCGGAAGGACGAGATGGGCTTTGTCATTGATATTTTGGAGCCTCACGATGGTACCAGAACGGACAATCTGGGCAAGGCTAAGGGCTTTGCTGAGTATGCCCGTCAGAATCCCGGTGTCGGCAGGCTTCAGCTTATCCGACTGCTGAACGGGCGCATCAAGAGACTGGATATGTCCCGCAGCGCCGTCCGTGACCGCGTTTCTCACGCGATGTCCAATGACGAGCTTGACCATATTTTTGATGAGGATGGATTTTTCGGTTAAAGGCTGGTGAAGCAGAATGTACGACGAGAACATCATATCCCGGATGAACGATTATCTTCACAAGGCCGCGCAAGCACTGGCGTCGTGGCTTTCTGTGATGCTGCCCAAATCCGGCGAAGACTGGTGGGAGGAGTGCGTACTCTCCAATCTGAGTTATCCCCAGAGAGAGCTCATTGAGAAAAAGGGCCTTTCCAAGCTGGAGGAATTAGACCTTGCAGCGCTTCTTCGTGTTGCCAACAAGTCTTGGTACACGATGCGCGGCTACGCCTATCTTCCGACCAGTGAGCGGGAGTGCATCCGCGATATGATTGGCGTCCGGAACAACTGGGCGCATGTCAGCGCGGAGCTTCCCGGCAAGGATACCATCGTATCGGACATTGAATGCCTCATCCGGTTTTTCACCCAGATGAACCGGAGCGGACTGATTCCTGATTTGGAACAGTTCAAAGCAAGGGTGGAGCGGCCCGAAGCATTCAAGGATGAAACACCTCCGCAGCCAGTGCTTCGCCCAACCGTTATCGTGCCCAAGCAGGCAGATGCCATCGTGGAACCGGAGGTTGTGCAAGAGAACGATATCACAGAAAGAAGCCTCGTTTACATCGTCGGCAGCCCGGACACCAAGGGTATGGTATTTTCTGTTACGCAGCTTGGCGACACCAAGAAGTACGAGGTGTTCGTCGAAGGTGCGCTAAAGACCTATTATGAGGGTCAGATTGCGCTGGTGAGCAGCACACCTGAATATGAGTGGGTGGATTCTGAGACCCTGCGAAGCTACCTTTCTGCCTACCAGATTAACAATCCGTCTGCCGGAAATCTGTATTCCCTTAATGCTGCCCGTATCGATTTCGTGCCCTATCAGTTCCGACCGGCATTGAAGCTGATAAAGGCAGACGAACCAAGAATTCTGATTGCAGACAGCGTCGGTGTCGGTAAAACCATCGAGGCCGGTCTGATTATCAAGGAGCTGCAGGCCCGCTCCGATTTGGAAAACATCATGATTATCTGCCCGAAGCCGCTTGTCGCAGACCGCAAGTGGGAAAATGAGATGAAGCGCTTTGACGAGGAATTCACGCCCTTGGATGGCGATACTCTTCGGCAGATTATCTCTGATACCGACCGTGACGGCGAATGGCCTACCCGCTATGGAAAGGTCATCGTCCCGTATTCCATTCTGGATGCGAGGACATACCAAGGGAACCAATCCAAGCGCCATAAGAGCTTCGGCCTCCAACAATTAGACCCGGCACCGCATTTTGATTTGGTCATCATTGATGAGGCCCACCATCTGCGCAATGGCAGCATGGAGAAGGACAAGGCATTTGCATATAAGTGCGTCCACTACTTCTGTCAGCACGCAGACGCTGTCGTAATGCTGACCGCGACTCCGCTGCAGACAAGTGACGACGACCTGTACACGCTGCTTAATCTGCTGCGCCCGGATGTCGTAATCGACAAGAAGAGCTTCACGATGATGTCGCGTCCGAATCCGTATATCTCTCAGTGCGCCCACATTGTTCGAGCTGCGAAGGAAAACTGGAAAGCAGAAGCACTGGAAACGCTGGATAGTGTTCTCACGACCCAATGGGGCGAAAATGTAATCGCAAACAATCCGGTATTTGAGCAAATCCGGAAGGTTCTCAGGCAGGACACCATCACCCGTGAGGAGCGGGTAAAACTCATTACCGATATTGAGTCTCTCCACAGTTTCAATATGATGCTCAACCGAACGCGCAGAAAGGATATCCAAGATTTCTGCATTCGGAGAACACATACGCTGGAGAGCGATTTTACTGACCAACAGCGGGAGCTCCATGATGCTCTCTTGACTTTTGAAGTCGCTGCGCTGTCCAAATTGCACGGTGGCCGTGGCGTCAAATTTATGATGTCAACGATTCGCCGTCAGGCCGCAAGCTGCATCTTTGGACTTGCTCCGCACATCCGGGGTATCATTGACCGTAGATTTGAGCAGATGACGGACGACCCGGAGTTTGATTTCGATGATGGCGAGTTCAGCGAGATGGACTTGGAGACATTCCGCTTTATCGCAAAGAACCTTCTGGAAATGGCGGATAACCTGCCGGAGGACGACCCGAAATTCGATGGGGTGCTTCAGATTATCCGTGAAAAACAGAAATCTGAAAACAACAAAATCATCCTGTTCAGCACATTCCGCTACACGCTGTATTATATCAAAAGAAAGCTGCGAGAGGCGGGATTTCGTGTCGAACAAATCGATGGTAGCGTAAAAAATGATGACCGGCTGGATTTCCGGGCGCGGTTTGAACTCCCGAAGGACGACCCGGAAGCCATTGACATCATGCTTTTCACAGAAGTCGGTTCTGAAGGCTTGGACTATCAGTTCTGTGACATGATGATAAACTATGACCTGCCTTGGAATCCCATGCGCATCGAGCAGCGCATTGGTCGTATCGACCGCCGAGGCCAAGGGAACGAAGTTGTAAACATCTATAACATTATCACCAGTGATACTGTGGATGCTGACATTTATGACCGCTGCCTCTCTCGCATCGGTGTCTTTGAAGGGAGCATCGGTGAATGCGAGGAGATTCTCGGCGAAATCGGCAGGCAAATTGAGCTGATAGCACTGGATACCAGCCTTACGGATGCAGAGCGAAAAGCAAAGCTGGAGCAGATGGCCGATAATGAGGTGCGCAAGGCCCAGGAGCTGAACAAGCTGGAAAGCGAGGAGAAGGAGCTATTCGGGTTCGATTTGTCGAACTATACGATGTCAAAGGAAATTCAGGAGGCAGAAAGTCCCTTCCTGTCGGCCAGAAGCATTCAGCACCTTGTCGAGATGTATCTCAATCACCGATTAGGTGGTAACAATTATATCCTTGGTGATGGTGCTCTGAAAACGCTGCGCCTCAGTGCAGTGGCGCGTTCTGAAATCCTGTCTGACCTCAGAAATCTGACTGGCCTGCGGAACAGCCTGCGTAGGAAATGGGAGGTTTATCTTAAGGGCAACAATCCGAACCACCCGATTACTTTTGATTCAGAAGCTGCCGAGAAAAACCGAACCGCCTTTTTCGTTACTCCGATGCACCCGCTGGTCAAACAAGCCGCATCCTATTTTGCCACCAACAAGCTCGTTTATATTCACTTGGAATACTACTCTGACGAGATTCCAGCCGGTGATTACCCGATGTCTATTTATGCGTGGGATTATGTTGGGATTCGTTCAAATTTCAAATTGGTAGCAATCTGTGAAGAACCGAGAATTGCAGCAGAGCTCCCGGAATACATCCTGACAGCTGCCGCAGTTGACTATTCTTCAAAGCTAAAGCCGGAGGTATGGGATGCTTTGGAGGAACACCATGTCCAGATGTGGCAAGCTGAGAAAGCCCAGCATACAGAGTCTACAAGGCAAGTCGCTCGCTATAAATTAGAGAGCTTAAAGAACAATTACCGAAACCGGAAATTGGTCTTGGAAAGAAAAATTGCTGAGGCCGGGGATGAACGAATTGCAACTATGCATCGCTCTGAATTGGAAAACGCTACACAGCGTTATCAGCAGAAGGTTTCAGAGATTGAAGCGAAGATTGCGAAGGCAGATATACATACTACGTTGATTGCAAACGGGGTTATCACGGTAAAGTAAAGAGGTGAGCGCTTTGAATATAGCTGATAAGATTCTCCAGAATCAAGATAGGGACGGCATGCTCAGGCGGTCGCTCGAACGGATAATTCAGCTCTATACCGATAAATCACACTTTGTCTACGAGCTGCTCCAGAACGCGGAAGACGCAGGAGCTACTGGAATTCGGTTTGTCCAATACTCTGACAGGCTTGAAGTGATGCATGATGGAAAATCCTTCACTACGGAGAACCTGCAGGGCCTGTGCGACATAGGGCAGTCGGACAAGGTTAATGATTTAAACCAGATTGGCGAATTCGGTGTCGGCTTCAAATCAGTCTTTGGCATATGTGAAACGGTCAGGCTGTATAGCTCGCCGCGCAAAAAGGAGCTGGCAGAGAATTGCCATCCCTTCGCTGTTGAGATAAAGGACTTCACGAAGCCCGTAGATATCCCTGCCGTTGATGTTCCGGCTGGCTATACGACCCTCTTCGTGTTCCCATATAGCGTTGGATTCCAGTTTTCGGGATTTAAAAATCTGGCTGCGCTGAATGAAGCTATTACAAAGCGACTCAAAAATCTCGGAGTGACCACGCTCCTTTTTATGCGGCACCTCGAACTCATTGAGTACGAAATCAAGATTCCGGGCAAAGAAGCATCAGGGGAATATTTACTGGATGCTGAGCCGATAAATGACCACTGCACCCGCGTGTCGGCAATTGAATCCGAGGATGATAAGACGGACGAGTCTCTGTCATTCATCAAATTTTCGATGCCGATTGATTCGAGGGTTTCTACCCGTACAATTGACGTTGCGTTCACTGTCGCAACAGACAAAGAAGGAAAAACCACTTTCCAAAAAGCAAAGAATCCGTATATCTCCGTTTACTTCCCGACAGAGACCGAAAGCAAACTTGACTTCATTGTCCAAGGCCCGTTCCGCACTACTCCAAACCGGAGCAGTGTTCCTGCCGATGAAGAGGAAAACGAGGCTCTGGCTGAACAAACGGCAAAGCTCCTCAGACAGAGTGTCCTTGAGCTGCGCGATATGGGGCTCCTCGACTTGAGCCTGATTCGGATTCTGCCTCTTGATGAGGACGACTTTGATGTCTATCCGCTTTTCTATCCTTTATACGAAGAAATGCGGGATTTGTTTTCGTCGGAGCGCGTCTTGCCCGTTAAGGATGGGAAGGGCTACACTAAGGCTGCCAATGCAGTTATTGCAAGAAGCAGAGAAATTGCGGAGCTATTGCCCAGCGAGTTAATCTCGGAACTTATCAACGGCAAAAGACATTATGAATGGCTTCCGGTTTCGTTGACGGAGACAGGCCCGTACAAAGATGTACTCTCTTATTTCTCCAGCATTTTGGGAATAGAGGTTATTCGGCCGGAAGACCTTAGAAGCTACTTCAACGATAATCACAGTTTTTTGGAAAACCGAGATAATGACTGGCTCGTTAGGCTTTACAAGCTGTATGAGACTGTCCCGAATATTTTCTCCGAATCGAATTACAGAAATATTCTCGACGCTGTGATTGTCCGCACAGCATCCAACCGCATAGTTGCTCCATACCGAAAATCGCAGTCTTCTTATTTGCCCAATGTATTTCTTCCGTCGAAGAAGGCGATGCAGGCCGAGGTGGAATTTGTCCATCCATATCTATTTGAGAAGTGCCGAACCTTCTTTGAAAATGTACTGCACCTGAAGACGCCCAACGAGTACGAGCACTTTGTAAAATCTCTTGAAAAGCGGTATGCTGGTACAGATTTTAGCGGTTCATTTGAGGAGCACGTACAAGACATACACGCCCTTGTCAAGTATCTCAGGAATTCTGACTACGAGGCTGACCTGAGACAGATTGTTCGGAAAGCGTTCTACATAAAGTGCAGGTCAGGAGGAAAGGCATACTGGGCACGGCCACATTCAAAGGTTATTCGGTTCCCTCAGTCCGAAACCGGTCTAATGCTGGAGCAATACTACAAAGGCATTGCGCCGGATATCTACTTTGTCGATTTTGACGCATACCAGTCAGCCGGAATCACCTTTGATGACCTACGGGCGCTTGGCGTTACAGACAAAATCATCACCGGGGACGAAAAAACCTGGGGTGAATACTATACCGGCAATCCTGGCCGACAGCCTGAGTGGAGAACGACCGGAGACTTTCGCTGGAAACTCGGCATTGATAAGTTGGAAGAGGCCCTTCTCTACATCTCCCAGCATGCGAAAGCTAAAGACGCCTTAATAAAATCACAGGTGATTTTTAAGACACTGCAGGAGAACATGTCCCGCCTTGTTGGTACGGTTTATATCGGCGGAGGAACGCCAAATAAATATGACGAGCCTGCAGATGTAATCCATACTCTGAATAGGGATGGGTTTAATTGGCGTTTTTCTGACTGGAACGGAAAATGGCTCTATACTGAGTCTGGGGAGCTGGTCTCGCACAAGGCTATATCAAAACACGATTTGAACAAGGCACTATACGGAAAAGTCAGCCTCGATTCAAATTTGTACGACATTCTGGGCTTTAAGAAAGGGAAAATTGACCAGCATGAGGCCATTGTGAAGGATTACGATGCTCTGCCGGATGAGAAGAAACAGTCCTACTTTGAAATTGAGCTGGAGCGCCGCTTCCACATTACACCTGAGCAGCTCAGTCGTGAATTTGGTGGTCTGTCTCTACAGGAAGGTTCTTCTGGTCAATCTGAGGAGGACGAATTTGAGTTCCCGACCGGTTCCGTTAAGAACTGGGAGGCGCTGAAGAAGCATGCCGCTCAAATACTGTCCTATGCCAGCCCAACCGTATATGCGACTGTCGTCAGGCGTATCCGCATCAGTCGACCGCAAGACGATGTCCGCGCATACCTGATGAATATGTATCGCGTAAACTCGTCTTATCGGTATGCCTGCCAGCTGTGCCACAAGCCGTTCTCCAATGTGGAAATGTGCCAGCTGGAACAGAAGCCGGATGTAGAGCTCGACCCGTTGAATGTCTGCCTTTGTCCGAATTGCGCCGCAAAGTTTAGAACGCTGAGAAATGATAAGTATCTGGCAGACCGGCTCATAGATTCTATCCTTGATGTGTCGGAAAATGAGATTGAGGAGAACGACCACGTTTCAGTTGCTATCAACGACTATGATTTCTGGTTCATACCTACTCATATCGCGGAAATTATAGAGCTTCTTAAGCTGAAGAAAAAAGCTGCAGAGGAGCGCAAAGCCCAACCGCAGACTGCCAGTAAGCCCAATGCGAAGGCAGTGGCAAAAGCGCCGGAGTCGAATAGAGCTGCACCTGTGCAGCCTGTTAAGGAAGAAACTCCACCTTCTACTCCGGAGCCGGAAGAGGAAGGACTGCAGAGCGATACAAGCGCATATGGCGAGCTCATTGGTAGACGGGTGTTCCACAAATCGAAAAAAGCATACGCTCGTGTTGTTGGATGCGACGGAGAGTATATGGTCTTGAATTTCGAGAGTGGGGATAAGGCCGGTCAGGATGTCAAGTATAACCTGACCATGTGCTTGAATAATGGTTGGATTGAAGTCGTCGACTAATACTTTTTAATTTTGCCCGAACCATTTAATTTTGGCATACATTTTAATTATTCCTTGAGCCAGCTGCGCTGGAGCCCAGATGTCAGCATCGGGCACACCATGGCTGTGCTCTGACGGGGCAAATTGAACACCGACAAATACAGCGAAAACCGCAAGAAACGCCTTGTTTCCTGCGGTTTTCGCTATTTTTATACACTTTTCCGGCGACCGGGCTTGTATCAAAGATTATGTCTTTATAGATCCGGCTTGCGGTATCAAACGGTATCTCATCCTCGATACATTTCACGCTGCCGTTAGAGAACTTCTCATAATGTAAATTATCGCCCAATGAAAGAGGGAGTGAAGCACCGCGAGTGCTTCACTCCCTCTTTCATAGTCATTGTTTTTTCCTTGACCCATTCAAACTGGCCCAATGCTGGCGCAGCAGCCGTTCTGCTTCTCTGCGAAAGGAATCTTGGAACATGACAGCCATAACCAATGCGCTAAGCACTGCAGCCACAGGCTCCAGCCAGGGATATGCGGTCCAAAGCTGTTCTCCCCAGCAAGCAAGCGGAACACCAACAAGCAACATAAACAGCAAAATAATGATGACAACGCCGGGTCTGCCGTAGCCTTCACGTCTTTTGATTTTGGCCCGTATCTGTCGAAGCGCACGGGCTCGGATATCCCGGATGTTTCTGGACGAACACTGTTTGTCCTGTGCGACGGATTCAGTGGACTCGCCATTGATGACCGTGCGGAACAAAATCTCCCTCTGCAGTTCGGTCAGCGCATGCAGGGCGTCATAGATTTGGGTGTCCAAATACATGAAGGGATCTTCATCAGAACCCTCCGGCAGATACTTGCTTCGGTCAAACCACCGTCTGTCGTTGTAAATTGCGTTGCGTACTTCCTCCGGCAGGAACGCTTCCGGATTGTAAGATCGGGGCTGCTTTATATCCCAATCCTCCAGAGTATCCGGTGCTACACGCTTGTGAAAGTTCGCCTCGCTGTAGTAGAGCATATGCTCCAGCTCCTTCCACTCCTCCGGATGCTCTTTCACCCATTGGTCTGCAGCGGCGGCAGCTTCCGGGTCCATTTCGTGTATCCAGCGCCAGTCAGACTGAAGTTCTTTGTACGACTGAGTATCCTTGAAGGACATGAGCTCACCGCCCTTTCTGCGTTCACAAAAAGTTTATAATTTGGGACCTTCCGATTTTGCGATTTTTCTCTAAGTAATAGTAGAAGGATAATTTCACCCGGGTGGAGTTTCCTTCGGTTCGGTACGGCACGGTCTCCGCGCCGACGAATCCACATGGTCTTCGACAGAGCATCTATGAGAGCATGAGTGCTCTCCGCCATACGGCAATCCGCTCGGAAGGTCATTCCATCTCTGGCTGTGCTCCCGGGAGCACGGTCTCTTTTTATTCTAACACGGAGGAGGCGAAAAAGATAGTTTACAGATGAGGGTAAAGGAGGAATGTGGATCACACAACACGCCCGCAAAATAAAAACCGCCGTGACTGCGGCAACAGTCCGGCGGCTCGGCGCACACGCAGGCACGCACAAATCAACTAACCAGAGTATAGCAAACGGGCAGCGGAAAAGCAATGAAAATTTTCCGCACGCTCCCTGTGTGAGTGCCGCAGAAGTCTACAACAACACAGGAGGTATGAATTGAGTTACAACAAATGGCCCAAGCGCAGCGCAGAGAAAAACTATTTTATGGTGCCCAACGAGATATTCAGCATTGGTCTGGATTACCGGGAGATCTCACTCTACACCTATCTGCTCCGGTGCGAGAATCGTAAGACCTACCAGTGCTACCCCAGTTACAAAACCATCGGCCATGCGATCGGCATGAGTGAAAACACGGTGGCGAAGTATGTGCGGCAGCTGGAGAAGAAAGGTCTCATCTACACCGAGCCGACACTCGTGCAGAGCAAAGACGGAAAACCGCTGAACGGAAATCTGCTCTACACCATTCGTCCTATCCCGGGTGTACTCGAAGCGTTCTATGAGCGGCAGTTCCGGCAGGCAGAGGAGGCTGCCGCCCGCTATCGTGCGGCGCAGCTCCTCGAAAAGTCCAACGCCCAGGGCCGCCAGAACGCCTTGTGTGCGCCTTTCCGGGAGGAAGCGAGTCCCAGTCCCAGCCAGAGGATTGAAGCCGGATGTGAGCCGTTTTCGGAGGGATTTGAGAGGACGAAAGAAAAAGCAGGATAAAGGCATGGCGTCGCACACACCGCCGCAGCCGTCACTTCTGCCCGCAGTGCGGGCAGTTTCGGGAGCTTGAAGCTGGCGTCTTTGAGAGGCAAAATAAGCACCGATGGCGTCAGCTTTCCCGAAAAGCCCCGTGTTGCAGGGCTTTTCAAGGATGTCTTACAGCAAAAAGGAGGAATTGAATGAGTAAAGAAACCAGAGAGCGTATTGCATTCCGGATGCAGCCGGAAACCAGAAGAAGGATCGAGCAGTGGTACGCCGCCGACAACTGCCAGAGCAAAAATGAGTTCATCGAGAAAGCCGTGAACTTCTATGTGGACTATCTGGGAATACAGGACAACACAACGCTGCTGCCCATGGCAATCACGTCTGCCATCGACGGCAGGCTGAGCAGACTGGAGGACTATATTGCCCGCAGAGATTTTACCAGATGCGTGGAGCAGGACATGACCAACGGTATCATCGCAGAAGCGTTCGAGATGGACCGGGATGACTTGAAGCGCAGACGCGCGCAGAGTGTCCGGAATGTTAGAGCGACCAACGGTACTATCTCTCTGGAGAAGTATGCGCGCTCCCGTCAGGAGCCGGACTGGGATGATGACGAATGGCAAGACTGATCCTCAAGAGTCCCTATATCAAAAGCACCGGCGGGGCCTCCGGATACCTTCGCTACATCGCGACCCGGGAGCGGGTGGAGCTTATCCCGGATGACCGTCCGCCCACACGAAAGCAGGAACAGCTCGCCGCTAAATTGGTCAAGGACTTCCCGGACAGCAAAACGCTCTATGAGTACGAGGACTACCTGACGAAGCCCACCAAGGTCAGCGCCTCTGCGTTCATCACGCTGGCTCTCGAGTCCAACTGGGATGCCATCCACGAGTCAGACCAGTACATGAAGTACATCGCCACCCGGCCTCGTGCCGAGCGCATTGGTACCCACGGCCTGTTCGGAGATGACGATGCTGTTCCACTGGAGAAGGCCATGGAGGAGCTGGAGCGCTACACCGGAAACGTGTGGACGCACATCATCTCGCTCAAGCGGGAGGATGCTGCCCGGCTCGGCTTCGACAACGCCGCGGCGTGGCGAAACCTCATCCGCGCCCACCGCAACGACATCGCGGCGGCAATGAAGATCCCGCCCGGCGACTTCCGATGGTACGCTGCCTTCCACGACGAGGGCGAGCATCCGCACATCCACATGATGGCATGGTCCGCAAAAGCGGGACAGGCCTATCTGTCCAAGGAGGGCATCCGTCAGATCAAGTCCAAGCTCACCAACGATATTTTCCGCAACGAGATGCTCCATCTCTACGAACAGAAGCCTGAGTCCAGAGACGAGCTGGTACGGGAATCCCGCCGGGCGATGCTGGAACTGGTGCGTGCCATGCAGGACGGCGTATGTGACCACCCGGACGCCGAGCAGCTCATGATGGAGCTGGCGGCGCAGCTCGGTACAGTCAAGGGCAAAAAATCCTACGGCTATCTACCAAAGCGGCTGAAGGCTTTGGTGGATGAGATCGTGGACGAGATGGAACGGCTCCCTGTTGTGAGCAAGTGCTATGACCAGTGGCTGATGCTCCAAGGGAAGGTGGACAGCTACTACCACGACAAGCCCCAGGAGCGCATCCCGCTCTCACGGCAAAAGGAGTTCCGGCAGATCAAGAATGCGGTCATTCAGGAGGCAGAGCGCCTGCG
>OIWT01001799.1_pt1 | contig 24204 bp, 36 predicted proteins | sample 1587701 | NCBI WGS metagenome assembly OIWT01 (sample SAMEA3888904, study PRJEB22519) | human gut metagenome | biome: human gut; feature: human-associated habitat; material: faeces | place: Denmark | collected 2009
CTCTCTCCAATTGATTCAATCCAATCAGTTTCACTTCATCCACATTCTCAAAACAATCATCACCCACCTCAAACACCTTCAAACTTACAAACCACTCCAAATCCACCTCCTTCACTCCCACTTCATTACAGCAATATGATACAATAACCAATTCACTAACCCTCCCATCAACACTCTCCCATCCACTGAGATCTGAAACCTCCACTCTCATACTCTTCGATAAAAGATCATTCGCTTCAATTGGTGTCATTCCTTCATCTTCTTCCCATTCTGTTGTCTTACCCTCACTCTCTTTACGTGCTTCTTTCTGTCCAACCACCGTGTCTGGCACTTCATTCATACTATCCACTCTCTCCTCATCTCCTCCCTCCTTTATTCCCTTTTTCGCCAATTCAGACAGAATCGCGGAATTGCCCACTCTCCTGATTCTCTCCACCGAGTCCTTCACAAAGGAATGCTACTCATTATTCCTCCCACACAACACGCACATTCATCAACTGACTTGCGTCCCATCGCTTCTCCACATCCTTCACTAGACACTTCCCCACGAAGTCCACAAACTCACTTGACCACTTACCATTAGAAAGAGAAGGAGGATCCTTCAAGCACACAGTCTTCATCACTTGAGCAGCACTGCATCCAGCAAACGGATTCTTCCCTTCTGCCAACTCAATCAATGTAATCCCCAACGACCACACATCACTCTTCAACACTGTTTCCCCATCATACACTTCAGGCGCCATGTACCACGATGTACCACATGTTGTGCTTCTTCTTGAACAGGAATGCTCCAACTGTGCTGCCAAACCGAAATCTCCCAGTTTTATGACCCCACTCTCAGAAAGGAAGAGATTGTCCGGTTTGATGTCCTAACGCTCAATCCATTCTTCAACCTCATACCCGGTGCATGATCTTGGATTTGTGAAGGTAAAAGAGTCCAAACAAGCAACAACTGGCAATCTCGCGCAATTCACTCTCCTTCAGTTGATTTCCATCTTCAATGAATGCTGCCAGGGATCCACAGTGACAATACTCCATCACGATCTATTCCATCAACAACAATACACAACTCAAACCCAATACTCATTCCCATTTGGAATCATAGTGATATACCTCACAATGAACTTGGAATTGCATCCCTTTAGCAAGGCACTCTCCGATTGCAATTGAGCAGTGTTTAGCGCTCTCCTTATTCTCTTCAAAGCAACATAGTCACTGGACATCTCATCCACTGCTTTAAACACATCTCCGAATCCTCTGTGTCTAATTCACCACAAACACGCTCACCCTTCACCTAGCCATTCTAGATTTGAATATCCATCCACACTAGGTAGATTCATGCTAATAGAAGGCATCGGAATTAAACTGTGGCATTCCAGTTCAAGTGTTTGTCCCAATAACATAACCCCTATTCCACCACTCATCCACACACGTCTCACAAACAAACACCCACACTATTTCACATTACGCAATCACACCCAGCTCCTTGCCGACCTCAATGAAGGCGTCCACGCAGCGGTTGACCTGCTCCAGGGTGTGAGCACCGCTCATCTGGGTTCGGATGCGAGCCTTGCCCAGAGGCACCACGGGATAGCTGAAGCCGATCACGTAGATGCCCTTCTCCAGCATCTTGTCAGCGAACTTGCAAGCAAGCGCAGCGTCGCCCAGCATCACGGGGCAGATGGGGTGGTCGTAGGCACCCGCCAGCGTGAAGCCGGCAGCCGTCATGCGGTCGCGGAACAGGTGCGTGTTCGCCAGCACTCTCTCGGGCAGCGACGCGGACTCCATCAGCATCGAGTACGTCTTGATGGCGGCGCCCACCAGAGAGGGAGCCAGCGTGTTCGAGAACAGGTAGGGGCGGGACTTCTGGCGCAGCAGCGTCACCACCTCCTTCGACGCGCACGTGTAACCACCGGAGGCACCTCCCATGGCCTTGCCCATCGTCGAGTTGATGAAGTCGATTCTGCCCTGCACGCCGCAGTACTCGGGCGTGCCTCTGCCCGTCTTGCCGAAGAAGCCAGCAGAGTGCGACTCGTCGATCCAGACCAGCGCGTTGTACTTGTCCGCCAGATCGCAGATCTCCTTCAGGGGAGCCACATCACCGTCCATCGAGAACACACCGTCGGTCACGATGCAGCGGTAACGCAGGTTCTGGGTCTCCTTCAGAATGCGCTCCAGATCGGCCATGTCCATGTGGTTGTATCGGTAGCGCTGGGCCTTGCACAGACGAATGCCGTCGATGATGGAGGCGTGGTTCAGCTGGTCCGAAATCACGGCGTCCTCCGCGTTGAACAGGCACTCGAAGAAACCGCCGTTGGCGTCGAAGCAGCTGCTGTACAGGATGCAGTCCTCCATGCCGTGGAACTTGGCGATCAGGGCCTCCAGCTTCTTGTGGATGTCCGTCGTACCGCAGATGAAACGCACGGAAGCCAGTCCGAATCCGTGAGTGTCCAGAGCGTCCTTGGCGGCGTTGATCAGATCCTTGCTGTTGGCGAGGCCGAGGTAGTTGTTGGCGCAGAAGTTCAGCACCTTGTCCTCGCGGCCCTCCACATTGATCTCGGCAGCCTGCTCGCTGGTGATCACACGCTCCTCCTTGAAGGTTCCGGCGGCTCTGATGTCGTCGAGCTGCTTAGCGATAGCCTCGTTCAGCTTCGCTCCGTTGGAAGTAATAGAAAGACGCTCAGCCATTCTCTCACAGATATGTCGATCCCGAATAGAAAAAATGTGAGCAAAAGATAAACAGGGGAAACGGGGAAGGGTTGGGCCCCCAAACTAAGGATTCAGCTGATCGTTTTGGGTGGCCGTGTCCCGATTCCTGTATTGGCAGCCACAACAACTGGATCATTTCCTCCTTCTATGGCCCAGACGTGTTGGAGTGTTTAGAGAAGGAGATTCTCTGTGCTGTATATGGCAGTGAGTTGGTAGGAAGATACAACACACCACGGCACGGAATCGTGTTTTTCGTGGATGATTGCGCCCCATCCCATTCCTGCTTGTGCCAAAAACACGCAAAGTGCACCACGAGTCCAATTCTCGAAAAGCGGAACGGACCATTTCTATTCTGCATAGGCGCGAATCTCCCTCGGATGGATGGCCCACAGGACGCAAATCACGTGGTGCGAGTGGTGAACGTCAACGTGCTGGATAATCCGACTTCGCTCACGAACCCCTTCCAGTTTGAAATCATATTCGAGTCGAGTCGCGACTTGCTGGATGGTACGGGTCCTGCCGTTCAGTAAGGCGTAGATCTGGAATGGAAGCTCACGTACGTTGGCGACCACCGCACCGTGGAGGGCGATCAGGTGCTGGATTCGGTGATGATCGGCCCCATTTCAAGGGGGACGCACAAGTTCTGTCTGCAAGTGGCTGTTCCTGAGGCGTATCAGGCGTAGACAAACCCGCCCGATGTTTCTAGGATCCCGGAGGACTGCCTTCTGGGGCTGACGGTGGTCTTCCTGTCGGGATGCTACCGCTCGCAGGAGTTCGTGCGTGTGGGCTACTACGTGAACAACACCTGCACCACCTGCTGGAAGCAGTTTTCGCAAATCCAGCGCTGTATCCTAGCGGAGAAACCGCGCATGACTCTGACGCCCATTCTGTGGGACTATTCTCTTTGTAACAAACACCACCATAAATGACGTGACTCCACGTGCTGCCTGTAGCTCTCCTGATTCTCGAAGCGCTTGGCACAGCCGCAGTACTGGCAAATCACCTCGCCTGGCTTCAGCTTATGCAGGGAGTGGAGTCTCTTCTTCAGCAACGGCTCGTAGCGATGCTCGTAGCGTCGCGAGTGCTTGCAGCGGAAGTGTCTGAACAGTCGCCTGTACCGCGTCTTCCACACCCAGTCATTGGCGCACAGTCGTCTCAGTCGTGAGTTTGTCGCGGACAGGGCGATCAGGCTGCGCAGGTCGCAGTAATCCGTCACATGGAGCCACTCATCGGCGCTGAGGTCCTTGCGGGCATCGACCTCTCTGCGGATGCTCTCCACGTCGAGACAGAGCCGTTTGTCCTCCATCTCGCTGCTGGAGTCGTCGCTGATCGAGTAGTCGTAGGACAGCACGTAGCAGCCCCGCGCGCAGTAGCAGGTGTTTGTGTCATTCACTCTGTTCCCAACACTCCTTTCATCGTCACACTTCCCACCACCAATCACACCACCACCCATCACACCACCCATCACACCACCACCCATCCCAAAGCCGCACCTCCCATACTCACACTCCTCACCACAGCACGGACACATGTGCGGCTCGCCGGGCACCCAGTCACACCCACTCACCTTCTCCACGCCCGACGGGTTCCGCACGAAGCTGGCGCGCACCAGCGCGGGGTTGGCGACGCACACGGGACACAGCGTCTCCTCCGCCACACGGGACAGTTGCTGGAGACAGGCGGGGCACAGATGGACGCGCCAACGACCGCAGCACAGACGCAGCGAAGGACACTGACGCGCCAGCAGACAGCCGACGGCGTGCACCAAGAGAAAGGGCAATGAGTCCCACAGCGCGACGGGCACATGCTGGAGGAGGAGGAGAAGATCCTCTAAGGAGGACTGGATGGATGAGTCAGCGGAGTGGAGAGAGAGACGCACCCAGAGAACGTGGAGGGTGAGGTGGAGAAGCGAGATGGAGGGAGATGCTTCCCGCCATAGCATGACCAAAATCGAGAGGATTTCGGGAGTGGAGAGGGAGGAGGTGTGGGCCAGCAGGGCGGAAAGAAGAGCGAGTGTGGAGGGAGATTGGTTTGTGTTCCAAAGCAACTCGATTCCGTCCAGAACACAATTGTGGCCGGAGCGGGAGAAGCAGAACTGGAACAGTTCCAGCACGAAGAGAGAAGGATGGAGGTTGGTTTGGGCGAGGTCTCGCTCCATGAGGAGGAGGAGATGCGGCAAGATGGATTGCTGCGCGGCGATGGGGAAACAGTGAATTGCACGACTCCACGCATCGAGATAGTCCGACACGTTCGCGCACTGGAGCTGCGAGAAGGAGAGAACGCGATCCTTGTTGATGCATGCGGAACACGAGCAGCTCACACGACACGACTCCTGGTGGAAGACGGGAGCAAAGTGGAGGAAGAAGGAGTGAAACACGGAAGAGAGGGTTGGATCCCACGCAGCATTCTCCGCACAGATGCGCACAGCGGTATACAAATAGGACGGAGAGGGGTTTCCATACGTCTCAATCCCCTTCTTCTGCGTATGGTGGAAATCGCGAATGGCTCTACAGATCACTGCATAGCATATTGAAAAACGCAAAGAGAAGTGCGTTGCACTCATCTGGAAAGGTGGCGGCGCTGGTGAGAAGGACGGGGAGGATAATGGAAGCGAGCTTCTTGCGCGCCTTCCTGGGCTTGGAGGAAACGAGCTGCAGCACGCTCTTCACGATTCCGGTGTCAAAGCCCTCCACGGAAATCCAACTCGGCGCCATTCCCTGCAGCAGCGACATGAGCACTCTTGATGTGAATATACCAAATCAAGTAAACTTGAAGCGTTCCTCGCTCTGGGGCTCCAATTCACAGTTGACCACCGATTTGTGGATAAGCTGTAGGGATGGGGAAATTTGCGTGAACCAGGACTTCACCATCCCATTTCTGTCCCTTCTGAAGGCAATTGTGCCTTTCCAATAACAATCTGGACTCTAAAACACAGTCATAACTCCAGAAAGCAACCATAACTCCAAAACAACACTCACAACCACAAAACACACTCGCATCCCCACAACAAACACACACTACAAAGAATAGTTATTATCAACCTTCCACTGCTGAATCCGCTGCCGCAACTCCTCCTCTACACCTCACCCCAACAACAAGAACTCACGCGGAATCAGCTGCTCCTTCGTCAGTGGCGTGCGGTCGTAGGGGTCCACCGGCTTCTCCATCAGCAGCCGCTCGATCGTGGAGCGGTCCAGCACCATCTTGGAGTTGGGCAGCATCACCGGGTCCTTCATCAGCTCGTTCGTCATCTCGTCCAAAAACTCCTCCGGTGCGGCGTCCAGCAGGCTGTCGAGACTCTGCAGTCGGTTGCCCTCCTGCTCCAGCTTCGCGATGAACGTCTGCATCCGGGTCTGGTCGTTCTACGCTCACACACTCGCCGTTGCCTCACGAACTCAAGCAGGTTGCGTGCCTTGCAGATGCGCGCCGCGCGCTTGAAGACGCTCGTGTCCAGCGTGCCCTCCTCGTTCATGCACAGGATAAACTGCGAGGACTCGCTGAACACCAGAATCACCTTCACCAACAACGACAACAGCTTGTCGGGGTCAAAGTGGTACTTCTCCGGGTTCTCCAACTTCAGCGAAACGCCCTCCTTTCCCACCAACTGCTCGACCAGGCGCGGCAGGGACACGGCAAGCGGTTTGATCGTCGTCTCCTCCAGCCAGATTTCCTACTCTCAACCGCCACGCCTGTTCCTACACCCCACGGCTTGGCGGCATCCAACAGCAGCTGAAGGGTCTCGTGCGTCAGGTCGAAGGAGAACCGTACGCTGCGCTCCAGCTGCGTGAGGCGAAGCTGCTTCTCGTCGCGCTCCTTCTCTTCCAGCTTCGCGAACTCCGGCTCCAGCATCTGCGCGGTGAGCGCCTTGATCTCGGGGATGGCGGCAAAGGCATCGTCGGTCAGCTTGCTGAATGAGACGATCAGCGCCTGTGCGAAGCGCTGCACCACCGTCGCGTCCTTCTTCATGCGAACGACGACGTCGGAGGAGCGTGGGTCGTGCCACAACACACAGAGAACGGAGAGAATGTACTTGCGGTATTGTGTGCTCTCCATACCCACGCTCTGCACGTCGCTGAACAGCTGGACCAACAGGTACAGCAGGCGAGAGATGCTGTGAGCGTCGTTCAGCAGGATCTCCGAGGCGTGCAGCGCCTGACGCCCCAGCGCGAAGGAGGAGGCCTCGGGCAGGAACACGGAGTACAGACACTACGCTCGATGGCGGAAATCGGGCCTACTTTCGTCATGTCGGCCTTCATGTGGATATTGATGAAACTGCCGACCGTGCCCGGCGCGTCGTCCAACGCGTCCATCAGGAAGGAGAAGATGGGCTGAAAGTAGGCGGGCAGATAGACGGAATCGGGGAAGGTGAACCTGCGTTTGAGTCCCACAATGAAACATACTGCTCGAAGATGGAGAGAACGGAGAGCACGTCCTCCAGACAGAAGAGCGGCTCGAACTCCAACGCCTCCTTCTTCAGCACCATCTCGCACACAAATCCGCTCGATTTCAGCCACCGGTCGAGGTTCTCCGTGCGGCGCAAAAAGGCAGCAGAACTGAGCTCGATTTCCACCATCATGGCCGTTTCGTCGTACGAATCCGGGAGGATATTCGTCACGCCCTGATAGCCGTTGGGCAGCAGGCGCGACAGGTTGCGCAGCGCCTTCTCGCGAATGTTCTGGAGGCCGCCCAGCGCGCGGCGCAGACAGGCGAGGTAGAACCAGACGCAGCGCGTGGAGAACTTGAAGGTCTGGTGGTCGAGCGAACAGGCGGAGCGGTCGGCGTCGTGTTGAATGCGATCGGCGTCGCGCAGCAACGGGTCGTCGGAGAGAAGGTAGGAAGGATCGGGGTACTACCCATCAGTACGGAAAGTGGTGCGCACCAGTTTCTTGTTGAGGATGGGGAGTGCGAGGTTGAAGAAGACGGCCTCCAGAGAAAGCAGCACGGAGGGTCTGTGCATAAATCCACTCCTTTGGGCATACGGCAACGCCATGCCATAGTTGGGGTTGGATTTGAGCAGCTCATCACCGCCGAGGATCACCGCCTCGAACCACTGGCGCACGAGCATCTGCGACTCCTTGCACTTCAGCAGCGCCTTGCACAGCTGTGTCTGCAGCGTCTATCTCTCACACCCCAGGCAGGTTGCAACGGTAGTAGCGTCGACGGCAGTGGCGAGTGAGGCGAACTCCGACTGCATGGAATAGATGGCTTGCGGTGAGGACAAATCGGGGCGCACGAGTTTGGCGGCGAGGATGAAGTCGGCGGGGTGCAGGCTGAAGAAGGGGAGGAGGAAGTCGTTGTTGGAGGCGAGTCGCAACGCGAGGCCCGTCTTCGGCTCTGTGAGGAAGTGTTGTGTGCGGATGAAGGATTGGCAGCCCAGCGGCTCGGAGAGCAGGGCTACGAGGTGGGCGAGCGCCTCGTTGAGTGCGGGCAGGCTGAGGTTGCGGCCGGCGTAGATGGCGTCGTTGCGGAGACTGGTGAAGAGAATGGCGAGATGATCGTCCAAATCGCCCATGGCGGCGTCATAGTCCAGGAACTTGCTGACGATGGTCTGCGCGTTGGGCGAGGCGAAGATGCGCTGGAACTGCTGGATGAAGGTGGATTCCACGCCCGGCCTGCACATCAAGGGAGGAGGAAGCGGGGACTGGAAGTAGTTGACGACGGTGGTGCAGAGCATGCCGAGGATGAGGTCGCTGTTGTTCTCCAGCACGTTCTTCACCTCTTTGATGAATGATCACAACCGACCCAACCCTGGCTGGTGGCACTTCGCAGATGGTCGCTGTTGCGGTCGTAGCACTCGCAGAGATAACTGACTTCGTTCATGCCCAGCGCGACCTGGTTCTGCATTTCCTTGTACAGATAGCTGTCAAAGTTCTCGATCGATATGGATTCGCCCACGGGATTCTACGAGAGTGAGCAGGGAGCAAAATGGCGACAAAGGGGCAGCTCATGGAAATTCCTAGGATTTGCGCGCACAGGGTGTGAATCTGTTGCCGTTTCCGCATGGCGTCGTCGTACACAATGCGCGGGGAGGAAACGGGGGCAGGAGGGGGCGGAGTCACTGCGGCCGGCGCAGGAGCGGGTGCTACGGCATTACCCGTTCCGAATCGGGACAAACCAGCTTTCAGGACTCCGTCAAATCGACTCGCACGAAGACGACGAATCTATGCGTAACGCGGAGGAGGAGAAGAGACGCACCTCTTCTTCACTTCGTTGCATTGTAACTAAATATCACGAACAGAAGAATGGGAAGCACCCCTTCCTCACTTCGTTGCATACTAACGAAAGACCACACACAAAAGAAAGATAGGAACAAACAAAACCTAAAACTACACTACATGAGAAAACGCCCGTCATATGTTCGGCATGTGGCTCCCGGGCAATGTCGACGGGAGACTCATCTGCACCATGGCCTGGTTGACGCTCTCGTATCGCTTCTGCCACTTCAACGACTACATCTCAGCCATTCCCGTCAGCCCTACCGTCGGCGGTGGATTGGTCACCCAAGGGAATGCAAGCACTTCCCGCATCGACAGTCGCTCCTCCGGATTCTTGGCCAGCATGTTCTTCACCAGCAGCAGCGCATCCTCCGACACGGCGTCCCAGTCCCGCGGGTCGTACTCGATGCGCTCGTTCACCGTCTTGCGAAGCAGCTCCTTCGCGTCCTCGCACGCGAACGGCGCGTAGCCCATCAGCAGGATGAATAGCGTCACGCCCAGCGAGAACACGTCCGCCTTGTCCGAGTACTCACACCGCGAGATCACCTCAGGCGCCATGAACCCCGCCGTACCCACGATCTCACTACTCCTCACCTCTTCATCACTCCGTCACTTGGTGTCGCGGTTGAAGTGATCGGCCAGCAGGCTGCACCCGAAGTCCGTCAGCTTCATGGGCGCGTGCGCGTCGTTGCTCTCATAGATGATGTTCTCCGGCTTCACGTCCAGGTGGTAGATGTGGTTCTCATGCAGCGTCTCCAGCGCGCCGCCGATGCGCCGGATCACCGTCGCCGCCTCGCGCTCTACGACTCAGCACACCGCGTTGTTTCCACCTGTGAAGCGTCGCTTGTGCACCAGCCGGTGGTAGAGGTCACCGCCGCCCATGTACTCCATCACCACGTGCACCAGCAGCGGGTCCTCGTAGATGTCAATCACGCGCACGATGCAGTCGTTGTGCACGCGGTCCTTGATCTCGCGCAGCACCGTCAGCTCCTGCCGCAGGATCGCGTCGTCGATGTTCCCGCGGGAAATCACCTTCACGGCGTACATCTCGCCCGTCTTCTAGCCATCACGCATCACCAGCTTAATCACCTTGTTCTGGCCCAGACGCACCACGCCGTAGCGCCCCTTGCCCAGCACGTCGAGCAGACTCATGGACTCGTGGATAGTGGCGGAGGATTTGCCCTGCGACGACAATCGGCGCTGCAGCGCGATGAGCAGTGAAAAGAACCGAATCCACTGGTCCTAGGCGTCAGCGGCGAGCGAGGCATCCACGCGCTGCGGCATGCTGTACGCCTCGAGGATGTAGGTGCGCTCGAGCTTGTTCGGCTGGATGGAGAAGGCGAAGGGGTGGCCGCTGATGTTCTCCACCATCACCTTGCCGTCCGCCGTAATCTCGGTCTTGTGCCGTGGCACCTTGTGGTTGGACACCTGCGCGTGAGAGGAGGGAAGGAGAACGTACGTCGTAGTAGAGGAAGGAGGAGGAGCTGATGCTGAAGAAGCGCCGCTTCCACATCTGGAGGCCCCGAAACCCCTTCTTCCGCAGATTGCCGTCGAAGTGCAGCTGGAAAAGCAGCTCGCTCGCGGCGTCCTTGGACATCTTCTCGATGTCCTCGGAACGCAGGGCCAAGACGTCCCGCCCGTCGATGATCACCTTCTTGAAGGAGGTGACGTAGTCCGGGGAGTCCTCGAAGCAAAAGTCGTCAAAGAAGGCGCCCTTCAGCGTGGCGACGAACGAGTTCACCCGCTTGTGCCCGACGACGGGTCGAGGCGATTCGATGAGGGAGGAGGGCGAAGTCGACAAGCGATCCATCATGACGGGACAACCATCGTTTCCAATCGTAACTTCAGCCAATCCGGATTCCTGGTCGTTTGACATCACCTGTGGTCCTAAGGCTGTCTTTCCTAAGAATCCATCTGGCGGTTAACTGCACACAAGCGTGGATGCAACAAACAGAAACATGCGCTTACATAGCGTTGATGATATCAGCATCGTTGCCGTTGTACAGGCTGCACATGTTGGCGAGCGTGCGCGCGTACTTCAGAGAGTACTCGGTGAAGCCGTACTGAGACTCGTACTTCTCGAGGGCGGCGTTGTAGCAAGGCCAGTTCTTCTCCACGATGTGCATCTGGAGCAGAGTGTCGTCGTTGCCCATCACCTTCTTGGCCAGCTGCTGGAAGTAGCGGTCCGCGTTCAGGTTCTTCTCCACGACCTTCATGTACATGTCGTAGGCCTCCGTGTCGTTCTCGTCCAGCGCTCTGTTCTTCCAGTAGAGCATCTCGTTGTCGCGGGAGTTCCACTGCTTCACGGGCTTGTTGGAGGAGCGCAGGTACTTTCTGCGGCCAGCGTCGGCGGAGATGTAGTTGGCGAGTACGTCCTTGGCGATCTCCATGTCTCCGAACTGCAGGGGGTGGGAGGTGGTGGTGAACTCCTTGGCGTCGTCGAACTGCTTCTGCAGCGTCAGGGTCTTCAGGTCCGCAACGTCATCCTGCTCCAGCCAGAAGCAAGACCAGACCTCACCCAGGCAGGAACCCACGTGCTTGCCGTCCACGATATCGTCCTCAGGAGGGCAGTAGGTACCCCAGGAGGACTCATCGGGGTAGGTGGAGGACAGGGTGTAGGCGTTGATGTCCTTGGGCAGAGTCTGCCACATGGAGCCGGACTCGCAGGCCTCGAGGTAGTAGACCAGTCTCTTGTACATCTTCTGCTCGTACATCTTCTTGATGGTGCCGACCAGCATCTCGGAGGTCAGGAAACCGCCCTCGGGCATGGAGACAATGTTATCACCACCGTGGTCAATGTAGTACAGGAAAATGTTATCCTCAGCCGTAGTCTTCAGCACCTTGGGATGCTCAATGCCGGAGATCTTGGCAGCCGTCGCCTCGTCGCCGAGCAGAATGGCCACGTACAGCTCTCTGGTCAGGTGGTTCTCCTTCTTGTAGTCGATCACCAGACCCTCCTGGTAGTTGCGCTGGTTGTTGCCGGGGTGGTTGTAGATGGTTCCGGGGAAAGGATTCGCCTTGTCGCCGGGCAGGTCTCCGTACATGATGGTGATGATGTGATCCGGGTCAAACTTGTGGTCCGTCAGCACACCGTACATGTGGGCAACATCGGACTGGTGTCTGTAGTTGTTGTAGCCGGAGGAACCAGCGAGCAGGACAGCCCATTCGGCGGCAGAGGCCAGGGCGATCAGAAGAACAAAGGACAAGCACTTCATCTCTTACAAATAAATAAAATGTGAGCGATCATGTGTGGGAGATCTGGGCGCCGGTATATTGGCTGCCATTCGGAGCCGGCGGGACGACATACAGGGCATGACGTAGACTATTTGTTTTCGTGCATCCAATCAATTCTCACTGGCATTTTGACTTGCTTTTCGATTCCGATTCGGTTCCTTCCCTTCCCATGGATGGATGGATTGCAAAAAGGCTGGATTTGAGCAGGATGAGGTTTCCTGGAATGGACGTTGTAATCGATGCCTTTCGCAGAAGCCATGGACTGGGTTGGATTTGCGAGAGGGAATGAAGCGCATTTGTGCAGTTTTAACAAATCGGTTTTGAGGTCACGCACTCGAATTCTTGGGGTATCCCACCGCCTTCTTGCATCAAAACGCAATTTGAAAGGAACCGCTCGCATGACGCTTGATTTTCACAGTCGAATGCGATTTGCCTCCGTTCTCCCTATTATTCTCCTCCTCCTCGTATCACTCGTCCGTTAGCCTCATTTCGCTAGGTGAGTTGCTGCTGCGACGACACGGAAGCGGGAACACGAGTGGTGACTCTCGTGCTCCGACCCTTCGGAGCGGTGGCTTCGGTTCGCTACCGCTTTTCGCTGCCGGCAAACCGGGGAAGGGACGCAGAGAATTGGATATTCAAGAAAGTCAGAAAGGGCGTTTCTAGCCGATTTCAACACTCCCTCGAGTACCACCCCGGAGAGGAGTACACCTTTCACGGCATCATGTGGGAAGTGGAATGATGGGATGAGGCGTAGCAACGACGGCGATGCCGCGTCGTTCGTGAGCTTCTCGCTGTATGATGGGAGGAACTTGCTGGAGAACCGGCTCCTCTTGTCGGAACGCGTTTTCCCCGCAGACACGGAAAGCGGCTTCCCATTCTCCTTCCCCGAGCGGTGCGACCCTTCTGCCTTGCTCTTTCTGCTGCACACTCGCTCCGTTCCCTCCTGGGTTGCGCCTCTTTGCAATCCTCACTTCTAGTACTCCTTCGCCATTACCGCCTTCGAGGCCGAGTCGGAGTCGCGCCAGGTGGTTCTCATTTTCAACCAGACGCGGTCCCACGCCTCGCGGCAGCTGTCGCTCTGCCCCTCTCCACATGCATCCCGTTACAGACTTCACCTTTTCTCACCGTCCCTTCGCTCTGCTATCATTACCTTTAGAGAGCAGAGCCGTTGGAGTCGTGGTACCTTCCTGCAGGTGTTCGACGCGCAGCAGCGGGTGTGGAGTTTCACCGCCCACTCCGCCTCTTCCGTGTTCTCGCTGCCCACCGCCCTGCCAACGCCCGCGTCGCCGAGTCTGGTGCACACGTTCCAGTCATCGCTGGTGGGAGGCCACCTCACGGCCTGCGTGGAGGACGGCGCGACGCGGCACTGCGCATGGCTGGACAACACGCCCGTGCTGACGCTGGAGACGGCGGTGCTGCGCGGGCCCGTGGTGCGCGTGGCCGTGGACTACGAGGGGGATGACGCCGTGTCGTTTGCCTATGAGATGAGTGTGGTGTCTGATGCGTTGCTTGCTGCTTTGTGTGACTCATGGCGTAGCAACACTTCACTGGCTTCTCATGACGTTACGAATGGCAACACTTCACTGGCTTCTCATGATGCTACGAATGGCAACACTTCACTGGCTTCTCATAATGACGCTACGAATGGCAACACTTCACTGGCTTCTCATAATGACGCTACGAATAGCAACACTTCACTGGCTTCTCATAATGACGCTACGAATAGCAACACCACCCTACGGCACACACTCACTCTCCAGCACTCCGCGGAGGAGTCCTTCAACGTCACACTCCCCTTCGCCACCTGCGAGCCCTCGCTGCTGGGCACGCAACCCATTCCCCGCCTCCCAGCAGACGCCTCCTACACCGTCACCTCCGCCGCGGGCAGGATGTTGCTAGTAGCACACTGTGTCAACGGCACGCTGCAAGCAACACAGTCCGCCGCATGCGAGTGCCCGTCGGTGGTGGACGCGAGCGGGATCGATTGGCCGCAGACGCACCAGGGCATGCTGCTGCAGAAGCCCTGCGTCAACGCGCAGTACGGCTCGCTCACCTACTGGTGCTCCGCGCGCTGCGCCTGGGAGTACGTGGCCGGCCGCTGCCTGCCCATCCGCTGTCCGGCGGAAGTTGCTGACGGCGTGCTGTGGACGGAGCATCATGCAGGCGAGGTGCAGCGCGTGCCCTGCGCCGACGGCCGTGGCGAGGCGCTGCGTCGGCGCTGCGACGAGAAGGGCGAGTGGGGCCCGGTGGAGGCGGGACGGTGCAGTTGCGCGGCGGAGGGCGAGTGGCCCGCGGCGGACAGCAACCGGTACGTGCACCGCGCGTGCCCCGGCGGGATGAGCGGGTCCGTAGCGCGGCGCTGCGACCGCTTCGGACAGTGGGGCGAGGTGATGCGCGACTGCGTGCGCATCGCGTGCCCTGAGGAGACGCTGGACGACGTGACATTCCCGTCGGTGGCGGCGGACGCGGACAGCGTGGCGGCGTGTCCCGAGGGCTTCTTCGGGTCGGTGACGCGACACTGCAATGCGAACGGGCAGTGGGGCGCCGTGCGGAACGAGTGCGCGTCGAACCAGTGCGACGCGTTCTTCTTCTCGCTGGTCAAGGACGGGAGTATCCTCATCTCCTACTCCGGGGCACATCAGCTCTCCCACATCACCGCCTCCTTCACCCCGCCACTGGCGGAGGACGTCAAGGGCAGCACCACATCAGTGACCATTCCGCCGTTCGCGCCGAGCGTCCCGGTGATGATGACGGTCAAGGGCTGGTGGTTCTCGCGGCAGGTGGAGCAATGCACCGTTGGCAACTTCTTCACGCGCTGGTTCTGCTTCCAGCTGCGCCCGCCCGTGGTGCTCGAGCGCAACGTGACGCGCGAGGGCCTGTCGCTGCTGTTGGACGTGGGCTTCGCCGACTGCAAGAACCGGGCGCCTGCTCAGCTGCTGTTGGAGACGAAGGAGGAGGGCCGCGCCCAGCGCGACCACTCGCAGTTCCGCTGCACGCAGCTGGGCGGGTGCCTGCCGCCGAAGCACGCGGCGCTGGCGGTGCACAACCTGAACCCCGCCAAGACCTACTCCATCCGCGCACTGCTGGCCACGGAAGACGCCTTCAAACCGCTTCCGTGGTCCGCGCCGCTGGTGATCTCGCCCGAGGACACCTGCACGGAGTGGACCCTGCGCACCGCCTGCGGGTCCATGGCGCTGTTCCTCTTCTACATGCGCTGGGACACCTCCGTGCCGCTGCCTGTGCGCGCCGCCTCCATCCGCTACCGCTCCGCCTACCAGCAGCTGGCGCTGCGCCTGCAGCCCTGGCGCTCGCGGCCCATCGCGCTGTGCGAGAACGGCGCGCTGTGCACGGAGCGCAAGATGTACCTGCTGCCACTGGAGGCGACGGGGATCTGGTACCAAGTGGAGCTGACGGTGACCGTGGCGGAGCGTGGGTGCACGCACACGCAGCAGGTGCTGACCTCGTACTACGCGCCCGCACACCCGGCTGTGGTGATGCGGCGTAGCGTGTTCGACTCGTACTGCGTGCTGTCGTTCGAGCGGGCGAATATGCCACTGCGCATCCGTGTGGAGGTGCTGAATGTACTCAACGAGGTGCAGCAGGTGCAGGAACAACAGCTTCTGCTCTTCCAGCGCCGCGAGATCCGCCTCACCAACCTTCACCCCAACTCGCACTACTGGGTCAACACCACACTGTTCGACTCACTCGGCAACCGCGCCTCCAACCGCACTGACATCGTCACGCTCCCGTTCCAGCCCCTACAGCACAACCTCACGCTGTTGCACATCTCCAAGAATCACCTCGTCGCCGAGGCCTTCTCCTCCGCCCGCGGGCTCCTGCGCTGTCGCTTCGACGCCGAGCAGCCGCGCGTCGACGGGAAACAGATCGCCAACTTCCCCCTGCACCTCGGCGCCGTGGACGCGGGCGCCATTCGCGTGTTCGACACTGCCGTACCATCCGACGCGCACTTTTTCTCCTGCGTGGTGTCTGCGGAGGATCTGATGGTGCTGAGCGCCAAACCCGCCACTGTGTTCTTCACCACGCCGTCGCGTCGGCGTCGCTTCCTCCCCTCACCCGTAGGACTGGAGACGGCGCGCGTGCTGCGTTTCGACCCGCCGCTGCCTGTGAATGCGAAGCCGTTCGAGGAGGAAGTGTTGATCCCTTACAACTGGACGGTGCGCGCCACCTTCACGCGACCCGTAACACTCGACAGCGCGCTGTCCTTCTTCTTCATCCACTCGGGTGGCGGCGAGGCCATTTCATACGTGGGCAAGAGCGCGCGGCACACGCTGCGGCAGGCGAGTCCCATCGAGGTGGAGTTCGATGCGGTGGGCAACCAGAACAGCATCCCGCAGGTGCTGATGCTGCCGCGGCCTGAAGCGCTGACGGATGCAGAGAGTGGCATGCCTGTGGTGTTGCGTGGTGTTGTGGGTGATGTTGATGGGGGTGTGAGTGGTGGTGGTGTGAGTGGAGTTGTGAGTGGTGGTGTGAGTGAAGTTGGGAGCGACAAGAGAGGTGGAGTTGGGAGCGACAAGAGAGGTGGAGTTGGGAATGACAAGAGAGGTGGAGTTGGGAATGACAAGAGAGGTGGAAGTGGGAGAGACAAGAGAGGTGGAGTTGGGAATGACAAGAAAGGCAGTGAGAACCCACTCAGCACAATGCTTCCCTTCTACCGCCTGATCATCGCCTCCAACGTATTCATCTCCGACCGCGTCATCAACTCATTCTCTCCCGAGAACCTCTGCCTCGAGGACAGCCTCGAGCTTCACTACGACGACCCCGACGGCGGGCTGGTGTTCGGCGAGGTGGAGATCCACCGCCTGCTCTCCAACGAGACCGTGACGGTGCTGTCCTCGCATCCCTGCGTCGAGTACAGCTTCAACGCCTTCACCACCGTGCACTTCCGCCTGCGCCACTGCCACCCCGGCCTGCAGATCGCCGAGAGCTACCAGCTGCGCGTCAAACAGCCCATTCTGCGCCTGCGCAACCAGCTTGTTATCGAGCCCACACCCATTCTCTTCCGCATCGTCGGCTGTGGACCCTTCTCGCCTCGCTCACGTATAGCGCGCCTCCCACTGACCATTGTCGCCGTCTCGCCCAACGCCACGGCGCTGCGGCCCGGAGGCGTCCTCTCGATCCAATTCAACCAGCCTGTGGAGGCGGGTGGCGGAAAGATCCACTTCCAGCAGTTCCACCCGCACACCGACTTCTTAGGACCGGACGAGCACGCGGTGGAGGCGGGCGTGATCGAACGGGACGAGGCAAACCGGTCGGTGATGCGCTTCGCCTTTGAGGAGCTGCGGCTACTGCCGAACGCGCACTACCGAGTGCGAGTGGATCGGACGCTGGTGAAGAACACGATGTGGGAGCAATTGGACGAGCAGTTGCTGGAGTTCGAGCTGGCGACGGAGGATGAGCGATGCGTTGTCGTGGGCGCCGGATCATTGCCGCCCTTGGCCAATACGTTCTCGCTGTGCCGCTATGAATCGTTGTCGGAGCGCGTGTCCTGTGCATGTAGCTATGTGTTGTATTAGTGCTTCCTGTGTTTGTTGCTGAACTGCGTTTGAATGTATAGGAGGTGTTGAAAGAGGGGGTGCCGTTTGTGGAGAGGAGTGTCATCATTGTGCTTCCATTTCCGAATTAGAGACAGAGATTCACGAGCATGTCAAAGAAGGACAAGAAGAAGAAGGAAAAGGTGGAGCTGACGGCGACGAAGGCATCTCCCGCAGTTGCCTCCAAGAAGGCCTCCGCCTGTATCTCTAGTTAATCAATCACTCACACATAGTGAAGAGCAGCTTGGATTCCCTGTTCAAGGAGGCAAAGGAAACGAAGGAGAAGAACGAAAAGAAGAAGGAGAAGGAGTTGAAGAAGGAGAAGATCCGCATGCGTAAGGAGTTTGAGGCTATCAACGAAATGAAAGCGACGCATGGCGGTGATGGCTCCGTGAAAGCGTGACCCGTAGACCCCATTGGGTACGACGAGGAGAGCGGCATGAAGATTTACCGCGAGGACCAGCTGAACATCGGCAAGGGAGGGAACACGCCTCTCTGCCCCTTCGATTGCGACTGTTGCTTTTAGTGTATTCTCAGCTCGGGGTTTGTTGTCCCACTCTTGCTGCCCATCCATGGGAAGCGAATATCCCATGTCCGTGAGTGCACCATCACGATACCAATTCAAAGGAAGTGCAACAAAGAGGAAATAAACCGATTCACATAAACCCAATTACTTGGCAATAGCCTTCGACACCTCCTGCATCGTGTCGATATAACGGTCCGAGCAGTTGGACAGGCAGGTCTTGTCCTTGTTGCTCAGAGAGGCACCGGGGGAGGAAATGCACAGGTTGAAGCACTTTTCCTGAATGGACTAGGGAGCTAAAGCAAACCGCCCAATGACTACCTTCATAATCTCCTGCATGTGTCCCTGGTTCAACTCGTTACGGACATTCTGCAGAGCAGCTTCCAATTGTTCGGGAGTGTATTCAGACATGGTTTCCACAAGCCAGCAGTTATATTAAGGCGTTTTCACCACTCATAGCGAAGTGTTCAGTGTGGGACCCGTGCAGTGATGCTTGAGGGACAAGGCTTGGGTTTCTCCCGTTTCTCTCCTCGCCATTTCCAGCCTTATTGCGTGTCTTTGTGCGAAATGCTTCCCATCACGAGACGATTCTTTACGACTGCCACGGTCCAGCAGACGGAGAAGGCGACGGCGGAAGTGGCTGCCAAACTCCAGAAGGAGTTCTCGGAGCACTGCGCCGCGGTCATGAAGATGCGCGGACACAAGAAGTTTGCGATGAACACCGTCAAGGAGAAGAATGGTCATTCCATGACGTATGATTTCTCGTATGGCTGGCCCTGCCGCTACTACTGCAAGTGCAATTTGAGTACGGAGAAGGTGAGCAAGGAGGCGATGCTCGCTTTTGAAGTTGGCGTGTGGAGGGGTTTTGAGGGAGTAGAAGGAGAGCCAGCTTGCCGGCGCCGTGCCCAGACACTGCGTGTACATCTCGAAGGGATCCTTCGAGGGCAACCCCGTCGATTTCAAGGCGCTGTTCATCGACGCCAAGCAACTGGCCAAGATGGAGGGAGAGAAGAGCCAGCGTTACACGCGCGAAACGAAGGTGATCTGCTTCATCATCCTCTCCATGTCGTATCTCGCCTGGACCTGTTCGTTCTGTGGGTTTGTCTGATGCGTAGTCTTCTCGGAGAAGAACCCCCAGCGTCGTCGTCTCGTGGAGCGTTACCACCGCTACGTGCTGAAGGACGGCAAGACGGCGGCTGACATTTATCCCCCCAAGGGCGCGAAGGAGGTGAAGCCTGCTGTGAAGCCGGTTGAGGAGGAGAAGCCCGTTGAGGAAGTGAAGGCTGCTGTTGAGGAAGTGAAGGTTGCTGAGGAAGTGAAGCCCGTTGTTGAGGAGGTGAAGCTTTTGGAGGAGGAGAAGCCTGTTGAGGAGGAAGTGAAGCCCGTGGAGGAGGAAAAGGCGGCTGAGGAGGCGGCTCCCGAAAGCACTAGCGTTTGGACTTCCATTTCAAATACATTCTGGTGGTTATTGGGTTACAAGAATTAGTGCTCGTTGTCACGCAATTAGTTTGAATTGTGCTGTTTGTTGTCTCAAAGTGCTGCTATTACGCGTAGAAGGCTCTTGATGAAACGCTGTTCCGATTTGGACGATTTTGATGATTTCGACATGACCGGGGAGACTCTGTCTGCTGTTCAGAGTGAGTGCCAGACCGAATCCGCTCAGGAGGAGTCGATCCGCTGTTTCATCTGCAATGAAGACATATCCTAGTCCATTGGATGTGCGACTCCTTCACCCTCACATTACGGCGATGGACGAGGTCGGGCGCAATTCCCACGTTTCCTTGTGTCTGTCCCGGCTGGAAACGAAGGCAAGCAGGAAGAAAACGGTGACGGAGTATTTTGCGAAGAAGAGCACCAAGACGCAGATTGCCGCGCCAATCACGGAGCTACGTGTGGAGAGCAAGAGTATGAAAGTGATGGAGTCACGAGTGGAGAGCAGGAGTGTGAGAGTTGCGCAGCCGCATGTGGAAATCAAAAGCGTGAAGGAGCAAAGCACTGTGAAACAGAAATCGCGAGGAGCAGCCAAACGGTCGCCTCGAACAGGAGCGAAGCGCAGCAACGAGGAATCGGAGCGGAAGGAGAGTCTGTCCATTCCCGTACGCCTTGTATCTCCTCATCACACTACAGCACACCCTCTTCGAGAAGGACAACTTCCACGGGACGTGGTCGCACTCCTACTTCCTCTCCCACTTCCACTCCGACCACCTCAGCGGGCTGGGTAAGCGCTTCAACAAGGGCGTCATCTACGCCACGCGAACGACCTGCAACCTGGTGGCGCGCAACTACGGGCTGGCTGAAACGTACCTCCATCCACTCGCCGTCGGCACACCGTATTTCTTCACCAACTGCGCCGCGCACGAACTGCCCGCCGTGCGCCAGTGGATCCAGCGGCAGTTTGCGCTGTCATTTCTCTCCGCAGAGCAGGTGGTTCTCACGCCGGATGCCAGTAGCGACCCTGCGAGGCGTGTGGTGTGTGCGGTGGACGTGCTGGACGCCAACCACTGTCCTGGTTCTTGCATGTTCCTCTTTTCCCTGTTTGATTGGGGGTGCATCTCTTCATCTGGGTCCAGTCATGATAACCTCACAAGCATGCCTATGGCGAATGCATCCACAAGCATGACTGAATCCACATCTTTGATAACTGCACCCACACGAATGACAGCTGTAAAACCCTTCTCCACCACGCTCTACACCGGCGACTTCCGATTCCTCCCCTCGATGCTGGAGACACCCGCACTCCGCCCCTTCTGCGACGAGGGCGCGGCAGTGCTGGACAGGCTGGAGTTCGACAACACCTACTCCAACAAGACCTACTGCCACCCGCCGCAAAGCGTGGTGGTGGCTACGGCGGTGCGCATTCTGACCAAGTACTGGAAGCAGATGATCGAACAGCACAGTGACCGAATTCGGGTGTATTTCGGGTCGTACAAGATCGGGAAGGAGAACCTGTGGCTGGAGGTGGCGAAGCAGTTTCACCGCCGCGTGTACGTCGATCCGTAGCAATGAAAAGAGAGGTGAAGGTGTAGCGATCGGTATGGCAACCTGCAGTGCTTCGAGGACTTCGAGACGGAAGTGAAGGACTATGTGACGACGGACCCTGAATCCACGCCGTAGCTCCTCTGTCTCTCTCTAATGGGTAGGTTCCGTGTGAGCGGCATGGTGAGCATCCACTACGTGATCCAGAAGGGGTGGGTGGGTGTACGCGTAGGAGGTGACGGATAGAACAAGGAGGTGGATCAGGTGCTTCTGTTTCAGCCCACTGGCTGGGTGTACGAGCAGCTGAAGGACAGGAAGCCGCCCGAGGAGGCGGGCGTGTGCAACTACCAGTTCTCGCGGTCGGGCAATGTGATCTGCTACGGGTTGCCGTACAGCGAGCACAGCAGCTTTGAGGAATTGAGGGAGTTCTTGAAACGAGTGCACTATCGTGAGTACCGCTTTGTGGCGGAGTCAGGGCCGGGTGATTTGTTTGGATCGAAGGGGGGAAAGCAGGGATTGATGGATGGGTTCTTTGTGAAATAAGTGGTTTTGTGGATGTGTTTGTTGCAGAGAGCATAGCATAATGAGAGAAGGAAGGAAGGAAACACGAGGAGAAACAGAAATCGGTCCTTCTTTTGCCTCGATTCAAACGCAGTCCCTATTGCTCCAAAATGGAGATTGAACGGGAAGAGAGCACGTCTCCATCCAAGAAAAGAGAAATGAATAAGGTTAGCGACTGGAATACAAGAGTGGGACGAACAACGCGGGCTCTGACGGAATAGGCGAAGAAGCTAAAGGGAGAGACCAACGATCTGTTTTTATCCATGCCGGTGTCCGAACTTCAAGAATCTGCGTACGATGCCTCCGTTTTTGTCCACTACAACACGGATGTTGTACTGGGAACACTGAACGGACTCTACATGAGTGTTACAAAATATGAGAATACAGAGCATCGCATTATGGTGAACGGCTCGGGATCGGGCGTGGAAGACGTGCTATTTGCGATTTGATATGACGGATAGGATACATTCGTGATCATCAACCCGGAGCAAACCCAATCCAAGGGAATCGTCAAGAGCCACGATCGTGTGTGTATCCGTCACAAGGGTGATCACAATGAAAGAGAGTGAGGAGTAGCCTCTGTGCGTTACCTGAGCTGCGATCCTTCCACACTGGAGGTGAAACTCGTGAACACGGTGTCCGGCGAGAACGAAAAGTGGGAAATCATCAACGACTTTGTGGAGGGAAGCGAGGAGCGCATTGAATCAGGCAGTGAGATGGGTCATCACACATACAGTGTAATGATGCGTAGTCTTCCGCACGCAATCCAATCTCTACCTGATCACTGGAGAGCGGGGCGCTCCTCAGGTCCGCCTGTACGACGGCAGCACGGTAGTGCAGGCGGAGCAGGTGTGGCGCGTTCTCAAATCCCACTGCTCTCTTCTGACTGTGCTTCTCTTCCCTTCGGCTGAGGCGTAGTTCACGCCCACCTCCATCTACGACCCCGCAGTCAGCGAAGCACAGGCCTGGCTGCCCGTTGACCTCTCCGCGCTGCCCTACGCCATGCAGTCGGTGCGCGTCACGGAGGAGATCCGCTACGCGTTGCTGCTGGCTCCGGGCGATCTGCTTCACTTCCACCAGTACGAGCAGCCGCTGTTGCCGAACAAGGCGCTGCTGTACCGAGGCGTGGTGGACACGAAGAACGCAGAGCAGTATCTGCGTCGCGGATTCGCGCTGAACCCGAACTACCGCATGGCAGAGAGTTTAAGGAACACGATCGAGCAGATGCTGTCCAACATGAGTCAAGTGATATCCTTGTTACGAGCACGGGGGATCTTAACGGCAGCTGCGCATCAAACGGTACATCGTGGACCAGAACCGGTTCGAGATGGGCCGCGTCATCACCGCGGTTATCCACGTGATCCAGGAGAACGTCAACGCGTTCGACTCGCAGATTTGCAACGTATGGCTTCTCCACTGCTGTGAACCATAGTTGCCGCCCAGCATCACGCTAAGCAAGCTGAACCTGTTGCTGATCCGCTGGAACGACCGTCTGGAGGTCATGGACAATGTGTGCCGGCTGTGCAATGTGATTCGCGGCGGTCAGCTGCTGAACGAGCTGATCCTGATTCAGGAGAATGAGAGCAATGAGCAGAAGCGTGTGTTCAATGAGTGCGTGGAGGGTGTGGGAGTGAGGCGTAGCGAGATCCTGCGTGTGGCGACCCGGGAGTACTTCGCGATGATGCAGAAGTACATTTACTATGGTGTGGTGGATGACTATTATGACGTGCGTGCGGGCGTGGGGCGTGAGGCGTAGGAGTTCATGATCGTCCACCACCAGGAGGCGTTCAAGGGCAGTTTGAAGGACGTATTCGAGCTGAATCTGAAGAACGTGAGTGTCTGGGTTGTGTATGTGAGGAGTAGGAGTTGTCCGCCATCAGCAGTTCGCAGGGCAAGATCTTGCTGTGTGGACAGTATCTCAGTATCGTGGCGAACACGGGCGTGGAGATCGTGAACCCTGTGTATCAGGAGTGGGAGTTTGGGAGTGACGTGACGGTGTACGGGGAGAACGTGTGAGCAGTGGCGAAGAATGACCCGAAGATTGACAAAGCGTTCGACTTCGCGAACCAGCTGTTATTGCAAGTGCTGCGCAACGAGCAATTCGACATCACGCGGCTGATTCACCGTATGAACCAGCTCTTCCTCCTGCTGCGCGGCGATCTCTGCATTTACCTCTTCGACTACTTGAACGAGTACCTGTCGCAGGCGGCGCAGGCGCTGGACGGCGTGAAGATCCAGTCGCTGTTCCAGCAAGCGCTGATCAACGTGTTCCAGGACGGCTCGCCCGGCAGCCAGCAGTTCATTGATTCGATTTCCGTGCGTGTGAATGATACGGCGTTTGTGCAATCGATTTCTGCGCAGCTGTCGTCATTCCAGTCATCAGGACAGTTGCCTTCAGGACAGTTGCCTTCAGGACAGTTGCCTTCAGGACAGT
>OIWT01001800.1_pt1 | contig 24198 bp, 26 predicted proteins | sample 1587701 | NCBI WGS metagenome assembly OIWT01 (sample SAMEA3888904, study PRJEB22519) | human gut metagenome | biome: human gut; feature: human-associated habitat; material: faeces | place: Denmark | collected 2009
GAAATCTGTCAGCTGGGTCTTGGCTTCAAACACCCAGGTATGGTCATTCAGTACGGCATACGTACGCTCTTCATCATCATATTCGTCATGAATTTCGCCCACAATTTCCTCGATAATATCCTCCATGGTGACAATGCCGTAGGTTCCGCCGTATTCGTCGCTCACCACCGCCATGTGGCATTTTTCGTGCTGCAAAAGCTTTAGCAGCGAACCGATTTTTATGGTCTGCGGAACGAAAATGGGCTTTTTCATAATATCGTGAATATTGATTTTAGGATTGTTTATTTCACGGTAAAAATCATTCTGGTGGATTATACCGATTATGCCGTCGACGGTTTCTTCGTAAACGGGAAGACGGGAATATCCGCTTTCCGCAAAAGTGGAGGAGATTTCCTCCTTGGAGGCGTCAACGGGAATTGCAACCACATCCACGCGGGGAGTCGCAATATCCGCGGCATCGTTTTCGTTGAGCTCCATGGCGTTCTTGATAAGCTCACTTTCCTGTTCGCCTATGCCGCCGCTGTGCTCAACCTCCTCCACGAGGGAAAGCAGCTCCTCCTCGGTGAGGGTTCTGTCGTCCTTGCTTTTGAACATCTTTGAAACGAGCTTTTTCCACTGTGCAAACAGCCAGTTCACCGGAGTGAGAATTATTCTGATGAAATTGATTATGGGAGCGGAAAAGGAAGCGAAGCTTTCCGGAGATTCCTTTGCAAGGCTCTTCGGCGTAATTTCGCCGAAGATGAGAACGGTTATCGTAATGACTGCGGTGGAAACCGTGGCGCCGCCGGAGCCGATGAGCTCTACGAACCAAACGGTGGCGATGGAGGAAAGCCCGATATTAACTATGTTGTTCCCCACAAGAATGGTGGAAAGCAGCGTGTCGTAATCGTCGAGCAGCTTCAAAATAAGCGCGGATTTTTTGTTGCCCTGCTCTGCGGAAATTTTTATTTTTGTAAGGCTCAGGCTGCTGAAGGCGGTTTCCGTTGCGGAGAAAAATGCCGACATTGTAACCAGAATCAACATTACTATAATTGTTGTCGTGTTGTCCATAAGACTAAAAAATTCACCCTTTTTTATTAAAATAAGCGCAAAAAAGCACAGCCCGAAGGCGAAACCTCGCCCAGGCTATGCTCTGTTAAGCTCTATATACATACATCGTATGTCTGCGTCGTCCATTTTTAGAACCTTTCGTTAAGTATTACAATGCGAAAATTATACAACATTTTGTCGTGCTTGTCAATCACACGATTATTCCGCCGCCGACAAGCTTTTCGCCGTCGTAGATAACCGCGGACTGTCCCGGTGCTGCGGCGCGCTGAGGCTCGTCAAAGGTGATGAGCACTCTGTCCGGGTTGCCGAAGGTGAATGCCGTTGCGGGAGCGGCGGCCTGTGCGTAGCGGATTTTGCACATAACGCGAACAGGCATATCCGGAGCGCCGTTTATCCAGCTAAATTCCCTTGCCATAACCCGCTTTGAAAAAAGCTCCTCGTTTTTCACAAGCACGATTTCGTTCTTTTCGGCGTCTATTTTGCCGACGAAAAGCGGCGCGGGCAGGGAAAGGCCAAGTCCCTTTCTTTGCCCGACGGTGTAGTGGTAAATGCCCTTGTGCTCACCGAGGCATTTGCCGGCTGCGTCAACGAATTTACCACGGGGCATTTCGCCTATATGCCGGCAGAGATAGCTGCCTGTGTCGCCGTCGGGAATGAAGCATATATCCTGCGAATCCGGCTTTTCCGCCACGGGAATACCTGCCTTGCGGGCAATTTCGCGGATTTCGTCCTTGCTCATATCGGCAAGCGGGAAGCGGATATGCGGTATCATATCCTTTTGGATATTATACATCACATAGCTTTGATCTTTAGCATGATTTTGCGCGCGGAAAATATTCTTTCCGTCGGTTTTGGCATAGTGTCCGGTGGAAATAAAATCATATCCAAGCTCCTGCGCCTTTTCGAGGAACGCCGGAAATTTGATGAACTTGTTGCAGCGAACGCAGGGGTTCGGAGTTCTGCCCGCCCTGTATTCCTCCTCGAAATTATCAAGCACTTTTTCCTTGAAAATTTCGCGGAAATCGAAAATATAGTGCGGTATTCCGAGGTAATCCGCCACCGCCTTTGCATCGGCGGCGCCGTCCCAAGCATCCTCCATGCGGAAGGTTGCTCCGGCTACCTCGTAGCCCTGTTCTTTCAGCAAATAGGCGGCAACGGCGCTGTCCACGCCGCCGGAAAGTCCCACCATGATTTTCCCAATGCTCATGCGAACATATAAATCAGAGCGTATGCAACGGAGGGTATCACCATTGCGAGTATAAGCACGATTATAAGCACTCTCATAAAGAATTTGTTTTTCATTTTATCCTCACTGTAAAAAATTATTTAACCGCACCGATTGAATTAAATGGGAAGAAGATGAACCTCGCCTTGCCCTTGACATTCTCCTTGTTAATGTACGGATTATCCCAGTATCTTGCGTCCCAAGAGCCGCCGCGGTTATCTCCGCAGAAGAAATAGCAATCCTCCGGAACGGTAAAGGTTCCCTCAAAGTCGGAGAAGCTGCTCACATACGGTTCCTCGTAAAGCTCGCCGTTTATATAGACATCGCCGGTTCCGTCGAACTCAACCGTGTCGCCGGGCAGACCTATGCAGCGCTTGAACAGAGTAAGCTTAAGCTCGTCATTATAGAACACCACAACGTCGCCGCGTTTTATATTGTCTTTATTAAAGCAGCGGGTGGTGAAGACCTCCGCTCCCGCGGGAACTGTGGTTTCCATGGAGCCTGTGGGTACCCGCGCCACAAAGCAGAAGCATTCAAATATGAGGACGGGAATTACGCAGAAAAAGAACAGCGTTTTCGCCCAGTCAAAAAGCTCCGCTTTGAATTTCTTCCTTTTCCTTGCGGCTTTTTCCTCAGGGGTTTCCTCTTTTTTTTCTTCGGGTGCTTCGCCGGGAATATCCACCGTGAATGAAATGTTGTTTTCGTCTTCCAAAAGAATTTCCTCCGTAAATATATAGTTGCCGCCGAGACGGCGTTTGTGGTATCACAATAATTAAATAATTATATCAGTCTTTTCGGAAATTATCAATAAATATAATGTTAATTTTGCGATTTGGCGGAACAATAATATAAAATCGCCGTTTGTGAGGGAGAGTTTGTCTTGTTTATAGTATTTTTCAGAACGCTTATTATCTATGTAATCATAATCGTTTGTCTGCGCATAATGGGCAAGCGCCAGCTCGGCGAGCTTCAGCCGTCGGAGTTCGTAATAGCTATACTTATTTCAAACATTGCCACTCTTTCCATCGAAGATACCGATATTCCGCTGCTCGGAGCGGTGGTTCCGATTATAACTTTGATGAGCTCGGAGGTAATTTTGTCGTATATCACGCTGAAAAGCGGCAAGGCACAGATTATGGTGACGGGCAATCCGGTGCCGGTCATACGAAACGGCAGTATTGACCAGAAAAGTATGCGCGACCTTCGATTTTCCATTGAGGATTTGATGAGCCAGCTTCGCATAAACGGAATTTTCGACGTGCAGGAGGTGGCTTGGGCGATAGTGGAAACCAACGGCAAGCTTACGGTTTATCCGAAGTTCAAGGCGAGGCCGCTTACCCCGGAAGCGCTTGTTTCTCCGGAAACGCAGCAGTGTGATACACCGCCCATGGTGCTCATAAGCGACGGCACGGTTAAACCCGCCGTGCTTGAAGCCTGCAATCTTACGGCAAAGTGGCTCTCCGGCGTGCTTTCGGAAAACGCACTCACAGAAAAGGAAATTTTTCTTATGACCTGCGACCCCACGGCGAAATACTACATTGTGAAAAAGGAGGACGCCCGATGAAAAGAATGTGGCTTGCACTGGGATTGATTGCCGCGGTGGTGGGAATAAGCTCCGGTGCACTTATTCTGCTGACAAGGATAAAAAGCGATTTTGACGCGCGCTTTGATGAACTCTGCGCGCTTGTGGAAAGTGGAGATAGCGCCGCTGCGGCGGCAGAGGCAAAGGAATTGACAGACTACTGGATGGATAAGCACCACACCCTATGCCGTATTGTGCGCCACGCTCAGCTTGACCAAATCACCCTTGCCGTTGCGCGGTTTGAGCCTCTTGCGCTTTATGGCGAGCGCGGCGAGCTTGCCGCGGAGATAACCCGCTGCAAGCTACTGCTTGAAGATATCTGGGATTCGGAGCTTCCAACTTTTACGAATATTTTCTGATAGAATCAAAAAGTCCGGCTGTGCCGGACTTTTTGATTTTTATTCCACAACAATAAGCTTGATTTTCATTCCCGTTGCGCCAAGGCTTGCCTCGGTACTGGGATCGAACGCTTCAAAAGTAACATCCGCGTCGTATTCACCCACCGGGGGCAGCTTGCTGAGCATATCCTCGTTAATATGCTGATTGGGCTTTATGTAATCCGTTTCGTAAATGGTTTCGCCGGAAATTGCGATTTTTACTTTCATAAGGCAGCTGTTTTTGCCGGAATTCTCGATTTTGAAATCGCCCTTACCATCGCTGCCAACGGTGATTTCTTCTGCGATTTTGTAGGAAAGCGTTCCGGCAGGGTTCTTTTCACCGGAATACCAGCTTCCGTCCAGCATACCGTTTATGGCGGCGCTGTCGGACTTAATCCAGCTGTATTCCTCCTCGTGAGTCTGTTTTGTTCCGCCAAGGAACACCGCGACGGCGACCGCCGCAGCGACTATCACAACAAAAATTATGGTGGCGACAAGCGCCGCCGTATTGTTTTCTTTACTTCTGTAACTCAAAGCACAAATTCCTCTCCGCAAAATATTCTGTATGCTATTATAACAAATTTTCGGGGAATTTTCAAGTGGGGATTGCACGGTAATACGGCAAAGCACGGCTTAAAAGCTCTTGCCTGCGAATATTTATGTTTTGAGCATATTCAACAATAAATTCGTATAAAATTTTCAATAATTATGACTGCTGCAATTTTGCGGATTTTACCATTATACTTTTATAGCTATTTTGCACAGAAAATATACTCGCTTTTTGTATCTATTACATATTGAATATGTCGCGGCGCTGTGGTAAAATTATACTATACATAAGAAAGGGGAAAACATTTATGACCGAACTCAAAGGAGCATGCCTTATCGGGCAATCCGGCGGCCCCACTGCCGTAATCAACGCAAGCGCTTACGGCGTTATCAAAACTGCCATGGAGCAGGAATGCATCACCCATGTTTACGCTGCGCAGCACGGAATCCGCGGCGTTTTGGACGATGATATAATTGATATGGAAAAAGAAGATCCTGAAATGCTCGAGCTTATGATGAGCACCCCCGCTTCCCTTATCCGCAGCTGTCGTTATAAGCTTAAACCATATACCGAGGACGACACCGACTACAAACGCATTCTTGAGGTGTTCAAAAAGTACGACATCCGCTATTTCTTCTATAACGGCGGCAACGACAGCATGGATACCTGCAACAAAATCTCCGAATACCTCTCCATGCAGGGCTACGAATGCCGCGTAATCGGTATTCCGAAAACCATAGATAACGACCTTATGGACACCGACCACTGCCCCGGCTATGGCTCCTCCGCAAAATACATAGCAACCTCCGTTTCCGAGGTTATCAAGGACGTCCATGTTTACGACAAGGAAGCCATTGTCATCATAGAGGTTATGGGTCGCCACGCAGGCTGGCTTGCGGGCGCCGCCTGCCTTGCAAAGCTCAACTGTCAGGGACCTATGTTCATCTACCTGCCTGAAATAGACTTCGACATGGAGCAGTTCTTCATCGACCTTGACGAATGCCGCAAAAAGCACAAACGCATTGTTATTGTTATGTCCGAGGGCATAAAGGACAAAACCGGAATGTTCATCAGCGAATACGGAATCAACGACACCAATGTTAAGGACTCCTTCGGCCATGTTCAGCTCGGTGGGCTTGCCGCTACCATGGCGAACATTATCCGCAACCGCACCGGAGCAAAGGTTCGCGGAATAGAGCTTTCTCTGCTTCAGCGCTGCGCCGCACACTGCGCCTCCAAAACCGACCGTGACGAAGCGTTCATGGCAGGCAAAACCGCAGTGGAGGCCGCCGTCGCCGGAGAAAGCGGCAAGATGGTCGCTTTCCGCCGTGAGAATGAAAACGGCTATAAATGCGTCACCGAGCTTGTTCCTCTTTCCGAGGTTGCCAACGCCGAAAAGCGCGTTCCGCGGGAATGGATAAACGAAGCGGGCAACAATGTCAACGAAAAATTCGTGGAATATGTCCTGCCGCTCATTCAGGGACAGGTTGAGCAGACCTTTGAAAACGGTATGCCTAAGTATGCCCACCTCAAGCGCATTAAAGCGGAAGTTTAATTTTGCTTTTCACGAAAAAGCGCCCCTGCCGGACGGCAGGGGCGCTTTTGTTTCATCAATGATATACATTTATTGTTTTAGCGCCTGATTAATTTTCGCTATCTCGCTTTCGGAAAGCTCCGTGCGTATTTCGGAAGGCTGTAAGATGGTGCCGCCGTCATAAGTTTCACTGTTTAGAATGCCGTTCGTCAAAAACCAAATTTGCTGTTCCACAGAATCATTTTTGTTCTGCCATGAATCATCCACCGTAAATTTATCATAAATTTTTCCGCTGTCATAATCCACTATGAGAAGAGTGCTGTCATAGACAACGCCGGCTTCGACCACCCACCAGCAATTTGCTTTGACTGCTAAGAGATGAATTGGCGGTTTTGTCGGAGGAATGTTTGCCGAAATGTCAATGACTCGCGCAACAGAGAAATCATTTTCTTCGTTGCCATAGATTTCTTCGTAATTTGCCTTTCTCTCCAGATAGCCCTCACTTTGAATGTATTCATTCAAATGCTTAATCAAAAAATCGGAGACGGAGATTTCTTCCCCATCCTCGACAATATTGGAGAATGGCTCGCTTTCGTTGCTTTTTTTATTGCAAGCAGTAAAGCTCGCCGTCAAAAGCAGCGAAAGCAGAAATATTGCTATGTACTTTTTCATTTAATCATTCTCCTTTTTGTTCTAATCTATTATACATAGGAAATAATTTTTTCAATAGAAAGGTGTTCACCAAGCAAAAAGCCCCGCTTGCGCGGGGCTTTCATCGTATTACAATCATTCTTTCTCCGTGGCAAAAAGCAGGTGGTTGCTTCTGCCAAGCATTTCGGGCTTTTCGCACACATAGAAGTGATAGCGCAGGTACTGCTCATAGCTTTGCTCATCAAGGGCGTTTATGCGCCCCGCCAAAAGCTCGCTCATTCCGTCGGAAGCGACCTCGTTCAGAATCTTCACGCCGCCGCGGTGCAAAATTTCCCGCATTTCGTCCAAGGTGTGGAACACAAACGGAAAATCAAAGACCTTGAACGTTTCGTGGTCGTATGTATCGCCGAGGAAGTACTTTTCGTCGTACGCAAACTCCGTCATCGGCACCATGTCGTTTGAGATAAACGCAAAGAAAATTTTGCCGCCGTCCTTGCAGACGCGCTTTGCCTCGGCAATGCAGCGCTGTTTGTCCTCCGGCTTTTCGAGGTGGTACAGCGGACCGAGCACAAGCACAATGTCAAAGCGCCCGTCCGGATAGCGCGAAAGGTCAAGGGCGTTGCCCTGCACAAGGTCTATGCAGTCGCTCGGCATTATTTTTTCGCGGAATTTGCGGATGTTCGCGTCCGCAAGTTCAAGCGACGAAACCTCGTAGCCGTTCCGCGAAAAATAAATGCTGTATGCGCCGGTGCCCGCTCCTATATCAAGGATTTTGTCGCCGGGCTTCAGATATTTTTCAATATAGCGCACGGTGGTTATAAACTCCACACGCCCTGCCTTTGAGCGAAGGCGCTTTTCCTCGTCGAATATGTCGTATGTGCGGTTGACCCGCTCCGCTTCATCCTTTATTGCGGAAAGTTCTTCAAAATCCATGCCGTTCTCCTGTTATTTCAGCTCAACTATTGTAACGCCGTTTTCGCCCTCGCCGTAAACGCCCAGACGGAAGCTGCGTACCGCTTTGTTCTTTTTAAGCGCCTGCTGTACCGCCGCCCTCAAAGCGCCGGTTCCCTTGCCGTGGATTATGGAAACGGTCTTAAGATTGAGCAGAACACATTCGTCGATGTAGCGGTCAAGCTCCAAAAGCGCCTGCTCCACATCCATTCCGCGAAGGTCAAGCTCCGAAGCGGCAGCCCTGCGGGAGGTGCTTTCTATGCTCTTTGTCACCGAACCGCCGGAAAGCGTGGTCTTTTTCCTGTTGTTTTCCACAAGGCGAAGCTCCGAAATATGAACCTTTGATTTCACAATTCCGGTCTGAACCGTGCAGTAGCCTTGGCCGTCCGGCAAGCCTACCACCGTTCCCTCTCTGTTCATTCCGTTTATGCGAACGGTATCTCCCCGAACGAGCTTTCTCGGCAGACGGTAGCCGTCCTTGTCCGAAGCAACCGGGTCCGCAAGATTTTGAAGCTTGCCCACGCCGACCTTCATCTGAGCACGGGCGCGGGCTATCATATCCGCGCTGTTTTCGCCGTCCGCAAGCTTCTGCATCTCGGTTATCTCGTCAATGAGCTGCTGTGCCTCCGCACGAACCTGCTCCACAAGCTTTTTGGCGGAAAGGCGCGCCGCTTCAAGCTCTCTTTCCTTGCTGCGCTCCGTTTCCTCCTTCTCTTTGGCGATTTCCGCACGAATTTTCTCCGTTTCCCTGCGATACTGCTCCGCCTTTTCGTGCTCTTTTTCAAGCTCCTGACGGCTTTCCTCAAGCTTGCCCACCACGTCCTCGAAGTTTGCGTTCTCGGTGGAAACAAGCTCCCTCGCACGGTTTACAATGCTCTCGTCCATGCCGAGGCGTTCGGAAATGGCAAAGGCGTTGCTCTTTCCGGGTACGCCCACAAGCAGACGATACGTGGGCGACAGGGTTTCCACGTCAAATTCACAGCAGGCGTTCTCTACACGCGGGGTTTGCAGCGCATACATTTTGATTTCCGCATAGTGGGTGGTCGCCGCAAGCTTTGCTCCGTAGAGCTTCAGCCTTTCGATTATCGCCACCGCAAGGGCTGCACCCTCAACGGGATCCGTGCCTGCTCCAAGCTCGTCAAGGAGCACAAGGCTTCTGTCGTTCGCCTTATCAAGTATGCGAATGGTATTATTTATATGCGAGGAGAATGTGGACAGACTCTGTTCTATGCTCTGCTCGTCGCCTATATCGGCGAACACGCTTTCGAATACGGAAACGGAGCTGTTCTCCCCTGCGGGAATCATCATGCCGCACATCGCCATAAGCGTGAGCAGACCGATGGTTTTAAGAGTTACTGTTTTACCGCCTGTGTTGGGGCCGGTGATTACGAGCACGTCAAAATCGCAGCCGAGAGTAATATCCACCGGCACGATTTTCGTCTTGTCGATAAGAGGGTGGCGCGCCTTGTGCAGAATGATTTTTCCGTCGTCCGTAAGCTGAGGCACGGCGGCGTTCATCTTATCCGCAAGGCGTGCCTTCGCAAAGTAGAGGTCAAGCTCCACAAGGGAGGCATAGTCCTCGATAAATACCTGTGCGTGGCTGCCTATGTCCTCGGAAATTTCGTGCAGTATGCGCTGAATTTCCTGCTGCTCCTTTGCTCTGAGCACTCTGGTTTCGTTGTTTTCCTCCACAACGCTTGCAGGCTCGATAAAAACGGTGGCGCCCGTGCCGGAGGTATCGTGTACCATACCCTTTATTTCCTGGCGGTACTCGGATTTCACCGGAACGCAGTAGCGTCCGTCGCGCATGGTCACTATCGGCTCCTGCAAAAATTTCTGATATGTTGCCGAATGAATTATGCGGTCAAGCTGTTCTTTCACTTTCGCCTGAGAATTGCGGATTTTTCTGCGAATATCCGCCAGGGTGGGGCTTGCGGTGTCGCTTACCTCCTCCTCGGAAACAACGGTGAAGCCGATTTTCTCCTCTATACGCAGGTTCGGCATAAGGCTGTCAAAAAGCTCGTCAAGAGCAGTTGCCCGCTCCCCCTCGTAATTGCTTCGGAAGTCCTTCATCTCCCTCAGCGCTTTAAGAAAGCGCTCTATGTCAAGCAGCTCCGGCAGCGAAAGGGTTGCGCCCATTTCCGCGCGGCGAAGCGCTCCGGTTATGTTCTTCACGCCCCGCAGGCTCGGCGCACCGAAGCGGCAGGCAAGCATATGAGCGTCCGCGGTGCTGTCCATCAGCCGCCGGGCTTCTCTCAGGGTGGTTTTCGGCTCGGTTTCAAGGGCAAGGCGGCGGCTGTCCTCGCAGCCGGTTTGCTCCGCAAGCATGGCCAAAATCTTGTCCAGCTCAAGCGCTTTATAGTTTCTGTTCTCTGTCATTGTTCTGCCTCTTTTGCATCAAAAGGTTGTTTTAACGTATTTTCTATGGAATTCAGAAATTCAAGTGTGGGGTAAACCTTGTCCGTTTGCAGCGCAGTGTATTTTTCCGTTATCAGCGAAAGCTCCTCGGCGGCTTTTTCTCCCAGCTTGAAAGAAAAGAGCTTCTCTGCCGGAGCGTACACAATGTGCCGTGCGGCAAGGAACACCGCTTTCTGCATGGGCATATCGTACTGCAAATCTCCCTCGCGCTTACATTCCGTACATACGGCGCTGCCCTGCTCCAAATTGAACCAAAACATCGCTTTGTCATAGTGTCCGCAGACGGAGCACGCCACCAAATCCGGCGCATAGCCGGTTATGCACATGGAGCGCAGCTCAAATATGGCTTTAAGCTGCTTTTGAGGCAGCTTTTTGTTTTCGAGCATATATAGTGTGTTCAGAAGAAGCCGAAGCATCTCCTCGGCGGGCTCCTCCGCCGGAACTATGCCCGCGCAAAGCTCGCAGAAGTAGCTTGCGTAGGCAAGCTCCTCCAAATCCTGCCTTATTCCAAAGAAAAGCCGCTCGCTTTCCGCATTGTCAACGCTGTATTTACCCTTGTTTTCAAAAAGAACAAATTCGCCGTAGCAGAGCATTGAGCAAACTGCGGAAAGGCGGCTTTTCATCTTCCTCGCGCCGAAAACATACGCAAAAACAAGCCCTCGCTCCTTGGTCAGAAGCGTCAGCAGCTTGTCGTTTTCGTTATAATCCTGTGCCCGAAGAACTATTGCCTTTGTTTTTATCTGCATTGTTCAATCTCCCGGCGGTTCGGAGCGGTCTGCGCCGATATGCTCCCGCGCCTCTCGGCATCTCCGCACGCACCGCGCCCACAGGCGAATCCGCCGCGGAAAGCTTGTAATTGAGGTAGTCGGCAACGCTTCCGGTCTTTTCAAAATCGCTCCATGCTTTTTCATTCATAACATTTTCCCCCGCATAAAAAGATTTTTCAAAACTATTTTATGAGGGAGATTTTTTCTTATGTGAGGTAATTTAATCTAAATTTAATTCTCGGTGAAGCCGAAGTTGCGAAGCAGACCGTCGCGGTTGCGCCAGTCCTCCTTTACCTTTACCCAGCACTGCAAATTCACCTTGCAGCCGAGGAAGCGTTCTATGCTTGCTCTCGCTTCGCTGCCGATTTTTTTGAGCATATCGCCTTTTTTCCCGATGATAATGCCCTTGTGGCTGTCCTTTTCGCAATAAATCATAGCATCAATATCCACTATGTCCTTGCCCTCCCGCTCCTTCATGGACTCGATGGAAACCGCAACGCCGTGGGGAATTTCGTTTTCAAGATCCACAAGTATGCGCTCGCGGATAAGCTCCGCGACAATGGCTCTTTCGGGCTGGTCGGTAAGGGAATCGTCCGCAAAATAGTGTGGGCCCGGCTTTGCGTAGCCGTCAAGCACGGAAACGAGTATGTCAATTCCGTCGTTCTTCATGGCGGAGATGGGAACCACCTGCTCAAACTCAAATTCCTTTGCGAAGGCGGAAATTTTCTCGAGCATTTCCTCCTTGTGCTCAAGGGTGTCAATTTTGTTTACGCAGAGTATTGCGGGCATGTGCAAATCCTTGAACCGCTGAATAAGCTCTCTCTCCGCGGCGCAGATTTCGCCCTTCGGCTCCGTTACAAGCACCGCAAGGTCAACATCCGAAACGGAATCTCCCACCTGCTTTACCATAAAATCCGCAAGCTTGGTTCTCGGCTTGTGCAGACCGGGGGTATCTATAAACACGAACTGCGTTTTGCCGCGGGTCAGAATACCGGTTATTCTGGTGCGGGTGGTCTGAGGCTTTGCGGAAACCGCCGCCACCTTTTCGCCCACAAGGGCGTTGAGAAGGGAGCTTTTTCCCACGTTCGGGCGGCCTACTATGGCGATAAACGCCGACTTTGTATCAAAATCCTTAAAATTCATAATTCTCTCCTGTCAAACATAACTGGCACTGCGCTCCAAGCCGAGCTTTGCGAGCACCGCTTCTTCTCTTTCTCTCATTCTTACCTGCTCCATTCCGCCGTTCACATGGTCGTAGCCGAGAAGGTGAAGAGTGGAATGAACCGTAAGATAGGCCACCTCTCTTTGCAGAGTGTGACCGTACTGCTCCGCCTGCTGCTCCGCCTTTTGCATGGAAATGGCAATATCGCCGAGCTGAAGCGCGCCGGTATCCGGATTGCGGTCGTAAACTCCGTTTTCTCCCAGCGGGAAGGAAAGCACGTCGGTGACGGCGTCCACCCCGCGGAATTCGTGGTTGAGTTTTTTTATTTCCTCATTGGAAATAAAGCTTATGCAGATTTCCGCAGGCTCCGGGAAGCCTTCCTCTTGCAGTACCGCCTGGCAGCAGCGCCGCATGAGCAGGCGCACACCTGCGGGAATTTTAATTTCTTTCTGTCTGTTTGATATAATAACTTTTGCGATTGCCATTTTCTTTCGCCTTTCCCTCATAATATTTTTCGTATGCTTTGATTATATTCTGCACCAGGCGATGGCGCACAACATCCTTTTCGGTGAATTTTATCAGCGCTATATCGTCCACGTTTTTCAGAACGGTCATGGCTTCCACAAGCCCGCTCCGCTTTATCGACGGCAAATCTATCTGGGTAATGTCGCCGTTTATAACCGCCTTTGAATTGAAGCCGAGGCGGGTCAGGAACATTTTCATCTGCTCCGGCGTTGTGTTCTGCGCCTCGTCAAGAATTATGAACGAGTCGTCAAGGGTTCGCCCTCGCATATAGGCAAGGGGCGCAACCTCTATGTTGCCGCGTTCCAAGAGCCGCTGATAGTTCTCCGAACCAAGCATCTCGAAAAGTGCGTCATAAAGCGGGCGCAGATAGGGGTCAACCTTGTTCTGCAAATCTCCGGGCAAAAAGCCAAGCTTTTCGCCCGCCTCCACAGCCGGACGGGTCAGAATTATTCTGCTCACCTCCTGGTCGCGGAAGCAGCGCACCGCCATTGCCACCGCAAGATAGGTTTTACCCGTTCCGGCAGGCCCCACTCCGATGGTCACGGTGTTTTTTCGTATCGCTTCAAGGTAGGCCTTTTGCCCCAAAGTCTTCGCCTTTACCGGACGACCCTTTGAGGTTATGCAAACGCAGTCGGAGCCTATGTCCTTCACCTTTTCCTCGTTGCCCTCCTTGACGAGAGCCATAATGTAGCGAACATTCTGGTCATTAAGCTGCTCGCCCCGATTTGCAAGCTGCAAAAGCCCCTGCATTGCTTTCCCCGCAAGGGACACATCTTCCGGCTCGCCGGATATTTTGATTTGGGTTCCGCGGTTTACAATTCCCACGTTGAATTCTTTTTCAATAAGCTTTACATTTTCGTCAAAACTGCCGAAAAGCGCAACGGCATTTTCCATTCTGCCAATATCAAGTAATTGCTCCGTAGTTATTTTCTCCTTTACATAAAACGCTATATTACCAATAATAAAGTATAGCAAAAAGCACGATTATTTTCCATTTACTATTTTCATAGTTTTTTTGCAGAAATATTATTCGTTTATATTGTATTTTAACATATATTTAGTCGAGTTTGTGCCCGAAATTTCATTTTGTAATCATTTTTCCTTTTCAAAAGTATAATATAGCATACCACTATGCGGAGGTTTTGCAATGCCCACTATATATTTAAGTCCCTCAACACAGGAATCGAACATTTATGTTTCCGGCGGCTCGGAGGAATACTGGATGAACCTGCTTGCAGACGAGCTTGAACCTTGGCTCACCTCGTCCGGGATAAAATACGTTCGAAACACGCCGCAGATGACCGCGGCCTCCTCAATCCGCGCGTCCAACGCCGGAAAATACGATTTTCACTTGGCGCTGCACTCAAACGCCGCACCGGAGGGTAAATACGGCACGGCGCGGGGCATAGTCGCTTTTTATGCGCCGAACAGCGTCAAGGGTCGCCGCGCCGCTTTGCTGATTGCCGACAATCTGCGAAGCATATACCCTCTGCCGGACAGGGTTCGCGCGGAAACCACGTCGTATTTGGGCGAGGTTCTCCGCACAAAAGCCCCCGCCGTGCTCGCGGAAATAGGCTACCACGATAATGCCGAGGACGCGCGGTGGATAACCTCAAGCCTTGCGGAAATTGCGGAGAAGCTTGCGCTCTCCATGACGGAATATTTCGGTCTGCCCCTTGTTCCTCCTCAGGCTCAGCAGACCGGAAAGGTGGTGACGAGCATGGGCAATCTCAACATCAGAAGCAGACCGGATATTTTGAGCACGGTTATTGCCTCGGCGCCGAAGGGTGCCGTGCTCACGGTGCTCGGTCAGCGAAAAAACTGGTACACGGTGAACTATAACGGCATTGTGGGTTTCGCAAGCGCAGACTACATCGACATAATTTGAGCACGGAGCTTTATCTCCGTGCTCACTGCGTTTATTCCGTGCTCAAAAGCATTTTTTGCATTTTTCTCTTGCCATTCGAGTGCTTTTGCTATATGATATTCGTATAAAAATCCCGGAGGTAACAATAATGAATTTGGAAGAACTCCGCTCCGAATGTCTTAACTGCCAAAAGTGCAAGCTTTGCACCACCCGCACTAACGTTGTTTTCGGCGTGGGAAGCCCCAACGCCGACGTACTGTTCATCGGCGAAGGCCCCGGCGAAAACGAGGATCTACGCGGCGAACCTTTCGTCGGCCGCGGCGGAATACTGCTTGATAAAATGCTTGAGGTTGTTGACCTTTCCCGCAAAAGCAATATTTATATTGCAAATATGGTCAAATGCCGCCCGCCGCAAAATCGCGACCCCGAGGAAGAAGAGGTTGCCGCCTGCCGCGAATGGCTCCGCACCCAGATTGAGCTTATCGACCCGAAAATCATTGTCTGCCTTGGCAGAGTAGCTGCCATTCGCTTCATCGACCCGAATTTTAAGGTGACGAAAGAGCATGGCAATTTCATTGAAAAGGACGGTCGCCTTGTTATGGGAACGTTCCACCCGGCGGCACTTCTTCGCAACCCGCGTAACAAGCCCGACGCTATGGAGGACTTCTTTGCCCTTCAGTCGAAGATAAAAGAAATTTGTCCCGAAACTTATTCTCTCTGATTTTTTTCGACCAAAAAAATTTGCCCGACCGCAAACGCTGCCGGGCTTTTTATCTGCAATTATTTTTTCTTTCCTGTTACGATTATGATTATTCCGACGATAAGGGCAAGAGCGGCAGCGCCTGCTGCAACATAGACCCAAATCATAAAGTCGCCGCCGGTGTTCATCATTTCTTCAAGTCCTTCAAGCGGAGAAGGTGCGCCGGCATATGCGGTAACGGAAAACAAAAAAGGCATAACGGCGCACAGCGCGGCAGAAACTATTTTTTTCATCTGTATCCCCCGTTTCTTAAAACTTCTGTTCCAAGTTAATTTTATTCTTTTTTTGCAGCTATGTCAACTGCAAAATTAGTAAATTCATTTTTAATCTCTTTTATATTGTGTCGTTTTGTGGTAGAATTGTTGCAGTGAAAAAAATTTTTTCGGAGGTTATTATGCCCTTTTTGCCGATAAACCGTGAAGATATGAAAAAACTCGGCTGGAACGAGGTGGATTTCATCTTCGTGACCGGCGACGCCTATGTGGATCATCCCTCATTCGGCGCAGCAATTCTCTCCCGCCTGCTGGAAAGCCGGGGGTACCGCGTGGCGGTGCTTGCTCAGCCAAACTGGAAAGATAATTTTGATTTTACCAAGTTTGGAAAGCCGCGCTTAGGCTTTTTCGTCACCGCAGGCAACCTTGATTCCATGGTCGCCCATTATACCGTGGCAAAGCGCCGCCGTCACGACGACGCATATTCGCCGGGAAAAAAAGCCGGTCTGCGGCCGGACAGAGCCGTTACCGTTTACAGCAAAAAAATCAAATCAATTTATCCCGACAGCCCGGTTATCATAGGCGGAATAGAGGCCTCTCTGCGGCGGTTCGCCCACTATGACTACTGGAGCAACAAGGTTCTGCCCTCCGTTTTGGTGGATTCCGGCGCGGATTTACTTTCCTTCGGCATGGGCGAACGTCAAACTCTCGAAATTGCCGAAAGGCTTGCCGCCGGAGAGCCTGTTTCCGAAATGCGGAATATTCGCGGAACCTGCTATCTCGTTCCCGTGCGGGAATATGAGCCGGGTCCCGCAGTGGAATGTCCCTCCTACGAAAAGGTCTGCGAAAGCAAGCGGGAATATGCCGTAGCCTGCCGCAAGGAGCAGGACGAACAGGATCATATCCGCGGCAAGCGCGTTATTCAGCGCCACGGCAGCCTTATGCTCGTGCAGAACCCGCCCGCCGCCGTCCTAACCCGCGAGGAGCTGGACGAGGTCTATGACCTGCCGTACATGCGTGATTTTCACCCTGTTTATGCCAAGGCGGGCGGCGTGCCAGCCATTGACGAAGTGCTTTTCTCCATCACTCACAACCGAGGCTGCTTCGGCGGATGCAATTTCTGTTCTCTTGCGTTCCATCAGGGACGCTATGTTACCTCCCGCAGCAAGGAATCCGTCATAAAGGAAGCCAAGCTTATGACCGCCGACCCGCGTTTTAAGGGCTACATTCACGATGTGGGCGGTCCTTCGGCAGATTTCCGCCGCCCTGCCTGCGATAAGCAGATAAAGCTCGGTCTTTGTCCCGGAAAAAAGTGCCTTGCACCGACCCCCTGCCCCGCGCTGGTTGCCGACCACAGCGAATATCTCGAAATTCTTCGGGAGCTGCGTGCCCTTCCCAAAGTCAAGGCGGTTTTCATCCGCTCCGGCATACGCTACGACTATGTTATGGCGGACAAGGACGACTCCTTCTTCAAGGATTTGGTCAAATACCATGTCAGCGGCCACCTTAAGGTTGCGCCGGAGCATTGCAGCGCCGGTGTTCTCGACCTGATGGGCAAGCCGCATATTGAAGCTTACCTAAAATTCCAAAGCCGCTTTATGGAGCTTACCCGCTCCGCCAAAAAAGAACAGTACCTTGTGCCGTACCTTATGTCCTCCCACCCGGGCAGCACTATAAAGGACGCTGTCGCCGTGGCGCAGTTCCTCAAAAAATACAGCCTCCGCCCGGAGCAGGTACAGGACTTTTACCCCACGCCGGGAACGGTTTCCACCTGTATGTTCTACACGGGGCTTGACCCATATACTCTTAAAGAGGTCTATGTTCCCACCCACCCGGAGGAAAAAGCCATGCAGCGCGCGCTTTTGCAATACTTCGTGCCGGATAACGCCGACACCGTGCGCAAGGCGCTTCACAAAGCACACCGGGACGATCTTATCGGAAACGGCGAAAACTGCCTTGTGCGCGAAGATTTCCGCGCAAAGAATATCGCCGACAAAAACGGACATTTTTATCCAAAAAGCTCCGGTAAAAACGGCGGCAAAAAGCCTCTGGACAGAAACAATAAGAAGGGAAAGCGGAAATGACTTTCTTCGAAATTATTTTGAGTATAATTATAATAGCGGCGGGGTTTTATGGAATGTTCCTCGGCGGATGCATGAAAAATCCGGGACACAGCCGCAACCTGTTTTCATATTACACGAACCTCAGCAATATAGCAGTGCTGGTTTATCAGCTCTGCGTGCTTGGGTCGTTCCTTGCGCCGAACAGTGGATTTTATTTTGCGGTGCGTAATCCCCTTTTGCAGTACACCATTGCGAACACTATCACAATAACCTTCCTTGTGTACCACTTTGTGCTTTTTCCCACGGTTAAAAAACATAAGGAGGCGCTGACCGACGCGGAAAAATCCGGCGGAGCCATCACCCCCAACAATCTTTGTGTTCACTATATCGTGCCGCTTGCCTCCCTGCTGTTCTGGCTGCTGTTCGGCAGCAAGGAGCTGCCCTTTTGGTGCGTATTCGCGTGGCTTGCGGTTCCTGCGGGATATTCCCTCTACATTCTGCTGCGCGCCGCCCTCGGAATAAACATCTACGAAAAGGATACCCCCTACCCCTATTTTTTCATTGACCGCAGACTCGTCGGAACAAAATGCTTTATTCGGAACCTGTCTCTTTCGTTTTTGGCGTTCTTCGCTCTCGGACTTATCACCTACGGAGTGAGCGGTCTTCATTTCCTGTAAAGCAGCAGCTTTTTGGCGAAGAAGTTCCAGAAAAGCACTATGATTGCGGCAACTGCTTTTGAAATCATGTAGTACCAGCTCAGCTTTTCGGTGAATAGCCACATCAAGCCCTCCGTCATGGCAAGCCCCGTTACCGCCACCACGGCGAACACTATCATTTCCTTCGCTTTCTCGGCTCCGTCGGTCTTTTTTTGGAACACGAGGAGCTTTGAAAGGGCATAGTTCACCCAAAGCCCCGCAAGGAACGAAATCGTTCCGGAAATAAGATAATGCACCCCTGCCTCCGTAATCAGATGCAAAAGCACATAGTCCGCCAAAAAGGAAGCTCCGCCGACGAATATATATCTGAAGAACTGCATAAACCCGTCATCGGTGGGTTCTATGAACAGCGCTTTGAAATTGCCCTTGAAAAGCAGCGAAAAAAACTTTTTTATGAAATTTATTAAATCCTTCAATTTCGTTTACCTCGGTTTTTAATTTACTATATTCTATGCCTTTTCGCGGCAGAAATCAACCCTGTGCGAAACGGCGGCGCGAAAGGAGGTTCTTTGCCACGGAGCGCCTTGACAAATACATAGCGGACAGAACCGACCTTTCGAGAAAGGAAGTAAAATCCGCCATATCTCACGGAGAAGCCGCCGTAAACGGCTCCGTTATAAAGCTTACCGATTATAAAGTGCGGGAAAACGACGAAATTCTTCTTCGCGGCAACAAAATAAGCAAAAATAAACACATATATATTGTACTGAACAAACCGAAAGGCTATGTTTCCGCAACGGAGGACACAAATCAGCGCACGGTTTTGGAGCTTGTTCCGCGCGAGCTTTTCCGCAAGGGGCTTTTCCCCGCCGGAAGACTTGACAAGGACACCACCGGGCTTATGATTATAACGGACGACGGCGATTTTGCCCACCGCATACTTTCGCCGAAAAAGCATGTTCGCAAAAGCTACGCCGTAACGCTGGATATTCCCGTAACCGCAGAGATGAAGGATGCCTTTGAAAGCGGAGTGGCTCTTTCCGACGGAGTATGCAAGCCCGCAGGGCTTGAGCTTGGCGGGAAATATGACTGCACCGTAACCCTTTTTGAAGGAAGATACCACCAGATTAAAAGAATGTTCGGCTGCTTCGGCGCAAAGGTTACGGAGCTGAAGCGGCTTTCCATGGGAGGCTTTTTTCTCCCTGAGGAGCTTCCCGAGGGACAGTGCCGGGAGCTTTCGGCAAACGAACTTGATTTGATTGAGAAAGACAGGTGACATAAATGATTCTTTACACCGTAGTACCCTGCTACAACGAGGAGGACGCTCTGCCGGAAACCGTGCGAATTCTTTCCGACAAATATTTCACTCTTATGCGAAAGGGTATGATTTCCGAGGAAAGCAGAATTCTGCTTGTGGACGATGGTTCCTCCGACGATACATGGAATATGATTCGCGAATACCACGACAAAAAGCCTATTTTCTGCGGACTGAAGCTCTCTCGCAACCGCGGTCACCAAAACGCCCTTTATGCAGGACTTATGGCGGCGGCTCCCCACTGTGACGCTGCTATTTCCATAGACGCCGACCTTCAGGACGATGTGGACGCCATTGACCAGATGATAGTGAAGTTCGATGACGGCTACGACATTGTTTACGGCGTGCGGAACAAACGCGACAGCGACAAATTTATGAAGCGCTTTACCGCGGAGGGCTATTACAAGATAATGCGGCTATGCGGTGCTCAGATTATTTTCAATCACGCGGATTTCCGCCTGATGAGCCGCCGCGCCATCGAGGCTCTTTCCGAATTTGAGGAAGTGAACCTTTTCCTGCGGGGAATGGTTCCCATGATAGGTTATAAATCCGGCGTTGTTTTTTACGAACGCCGCGAACGCCGCGCCGGAGAGAGCAAATACACCATAAAGAAGATGCTCGACCTTGCGTGGAACGGCATAACCTCGTTCAGCACCCGCCCCATTGAGATGATTTTCGGAGCGGGCGTGCTCATGGCGGCGCTGTCCGTGCTCACCATGCTCATAATGCTAATTTTGAGCATCGCAGGCGTGCTCAAGGACTCAACGGGTTGGATAATCGCCTCGATATTCCTCTGCGGCGGAACGAACCTTGCCGCCGTCGGCGTGGTGGGTGAATATGTGGGCAAGGCGTATCTTGAAACCAAGCACCGCCCGAAATATTTTATCGAGGAAGAACTGATTGCGTGAGCACCGAATTTGAAAACAAAAGCTTTGTGATGTCATACAGCTGCGGAAAGGACAGCACCCTCGCCCTGCACAAAATGCTCGCCCTCGGCGGAGTTCCGACGGCGCTTCTCGTTATGTTTAATTCCGGCGACGGGCGTTCGTTTTTCCATGGAGCCGGCGGCGCTCTGCTTGAGCGCTACTCCGCGGCGCTGCAAATTCCGCTGCTCTGCGTACCCTCCTGCGGAGAGGACTATCACCTTGCCATGGAGGAAGCTCTTCGCAAAGCCAAAAAAGCAGGAGCGGAATTCGCCTGCTTCGGGGATATTGACATAGAGGGACACCGAATTTGGGGAGAAGAACGCTGCAGGAATGCGGGGCTTTCAGCTCTGTACCCACTTTGGCACGCAAACAGAGAGGAAAATGCCCGGGAGGTTATAAATCTCGGCTACAAATGCGTTATCAAGTCCGTTAACAATACAAAGCTTCCGAAAAGTATGCTCGGTAAAATCCTCGACGAAGCCCTGCTTGAGGAAATGGCTCAATGTGGCATAGATGTTTGCGGTGAAAACGGTGAATACCATACCCTTGTCGTGGACGGACCCATTTTCCGCTCACCCATTCAATATACCGCCGGGAAAATCCTCGATTTCGGCGAACGTTCGCTTATTGAAATTGAATAATTGAACAGCAAAACGCTTCGTATGGCAAATCCATACGAAGCGTTTTTATTAAACGGTGATTTCTCCCGCCAGTATTCTTTTGTAGTCCTCGTAGTTCTTCACAAGCAGCTCCGGGATGTTCAGCGAATAGGGGCATTTCTTCATGCAGGCGCCGCAGTGAAGGCAGTTTTCCGTCTTCTTCATCTCCGCCTGCATCTTTTCGCCCAGCCAGTTCGCCGAGGGAGCGCGCCGCACCATAAGGGACATTCTCGCGCAGTCCGGTATGCTTATTCCCGCGGGACAGGGCATACAGTAGCCGCAGCCGCGGCAGAAATCCCCCGCAAGGGAAGCTTTGTCCTTTGCGATAATCTCCTGTATCTCCTCCGTCATCTCCGGCGGGTTCTCCATATAGCTCAAGAACTCCTCAAGCTCGCTCATGCGCTGAATTCCCCATATAGGCAGAACATTGTCGTACTGCGCGATATAGGCGTATGCCGCGGCGGAGCTGTTTATAAGCCCGCCAGCCAGCGCTTTCATTGCTATGAAGCCCACATTGTGCTCCCGGCAGGTTCTCACAAGCTCTATTTCCTGTTCGCCGGAAAGGTAGCTGAACGGAAATTGCAGCGTTTCATAAAGGCCGGATTTTGCCGCCTCCATGGCCACGCCGATTTTGTGGGCGGTTATGCCGATATGCCTTATCATTCCGCGCTTTTTCGCCTCAAGCATACACTCATACATTCCGGTGCCGTCGCCGGGCGCAAAGCACTGCGGCGCCATATGGAACTGATAAATATCAAGATAATCCGTGCGGAGATTTTTAAGGGTAGTTTCAAGATCCTCCCAAAAATCCGCCGGAGTTTTTGCGTGGGTTTTGCTTGCGATATAAATTTTATCCCGCCGGTCGGAAAGCGCCTCGCCGATTTTCTCCTCGCTGTCGGTATATGCTCTGGCGGTGTCGAAAAACCTCATCCCGCCGTCGTAAGCCCTGCGGAGAATTTCCACGGCGGTTTCCATATCGTCCCGCTGCACCGGAAGCGCGCCGAAGGCGTTCTGCTCCACCGTAATCCCCGTTGAGCCAAGTGTAACCTTTGCCATAGTATCACTCTTTTCCGTTATTTTTGCCATAGAACAATATTAGCACGAAGCCGCCTCCGGTGCAAGAGAAATATTTCTATCGTACAATGCAATAGCATAAAGGCACTTTATCTTTTTAATAATGACAAAGCAATTTAATTACCCGCTCGGAAAAGCAATGTAAAAGTTGACAAATACCGTGTTTTGTGTTAATTTGTTATAAAGATTTTTGATATTTTTTCTCTTATTCCGTAAGAAAAGAGGCTATAGTATGCAAACTACAAAAGATTTTATTCTTGATAAAATCGCATATTGGGCATTGAAGCATAAAACAAATAAAAAAGAGGGCTTTCTTGCCGATGTCGATATTTCTTTTTCTGAAAAAGAATTTGCGGATTCTCTCTCTTCAAAAGAAGGCACTTTGGCAAAAAAACGCCATCCTAACTTTCTTTTTGTTTCCTCGCATGATATAAAATCAATGCTTGCGCTCCTTCTTATTGCTGCTATTTTTTCCGCTGTGGCATATGGGATTATTGGCTATTATACTGGGCATTTTGAAGATGATAGCGGAAAATTTTATGCAGTCGAAGGTGAAAGTTTCTATCATTGCACTAAAAATTGTACCAGAATAAAAAACAAATCCCTCATAAATACTTATACAGGAAGAACCGGATCTGGCATGAAAAAGGAAGGATTCGTTCCTTGCTACCTATGCAATCCTTCTTTAGGCGTACCCACTACATACGAAAAAGACTACACAATAGAATATATTTTTATTACAACAGCATTTGTCCCCACTATAATTTATTTCTTTGTAAAATGTATAAACTGGAAGTTAAACTATGAATGGGTTGCAAAAAAACAATCTAAAAGCCAAGAAGCATTAAAAAAAGACTCTGAAAATAAAGTAGCCAAAAAGAAAAAATCAATGCGTTTTTGGAAAAATTGCGGGCTTTCATTTATTGCTTTCTTTATTTTTGGTTTAATTCAAACTTCTCTAAAATGGAATGGAATTTCTCTTGGTGCCATTCCAACTATAATTCTCTTTGCCCCTTTTTCTGCCTTTGTTATTCACCTATGGAAAACACCCGAAACAAAAGATTCCGCACAGAAAGAAGCTAATTCCAAAAATCTTCTCAAAGAAGTTCCTTCCAAAAGCAGTGACCCACAAAATACATGTTGTTCAAAAGATTTTTATACACCATCAGAACCCGTATTGCAACAAGCCGATACAAGCAGACCCATAAAAGAGCAGCTAATTGATATGTTCAATACTTATCATGAAAAAATATTAGCAATCATAACCAATAGTAACAGATACATGATTCATTGCGAAAACGAGTGCTATGAAGTTACGAAAGCTATGCTCGAATGTATGCTACATTTATATTTTGCATCTTTGCCCTCTTTTGAGAAAATCGTAAAAGATGATCCTGAATACGAGAACCCCTTTGATATTTTATTAGAATTATGCATTGAACTTCCTGGCTATTGTCGAAATAAAGATTGGCTTTGGCAAATGGAAAGTTCAGAACTTTCAAAAAGAACTGATCTTTACAGTAACTACTGTTCTCAATCAAGCCAAGAACAAATACGACTTAATTGGTGCATAACTGGAATTAACCAAAATGATTGGAATATTCCTTTTAAAGTTACTGGTTTGTTATCCGACCTTTTAACAAGTCCACACTGTGCTGATAACTATGAAAATACCTCTCCCGTAACAGACAACTACGATGATAGTCTGCACTTCCAAAAGGCTATATTCTACCCCATTGCTAATGAAATGAAGGGATTTTCTGGAATGTTAACGCTGAAATGTATGCTTAACGCATTTAATTAAATTATATCTAATAAAAGTCACAACCTCCGGCAAAGCCGGAGGCTTGAATAAGCCCTAGAAGGGCATTTTA